>Ga0247841_10000062_pt1 | contig 257736 bp, 211 predicted proteins | sample LaCruzMarch2015__2_FD_192410 | JGI IMG/M metagenome (GOLD analysis project Ga0247841, IMG submission 192410) | Freshwater microbial communities from meromictic Lake La Cruz, Castile-La Mancha, Spain - LaCruzMarch2015_18m | ecosystem: Environmental > Aquatic > Freshwater > Lake | place: Spain... | reverse complement strand
CGCGATGAACCGGGCTACGCTATACCCCGAAGTGGGTGTGGATTTTGTTAATTTTTTTTCATTTATCTTTCTGAATCTGTGTTTCGTTTTCACGCGACCTTCCCGGTCTCAAACCGGGACGCGATGAACCGGGCTACGCTATACCCCGAAGTGGGTGTGGATTTTGTTAATTTTTTTCATTTATCTTTCTGAATCTGTATTTCGTTTTCACGCGACCTTCCCGGTCTCAAACCGGGACGCGATGAACCGGGCTACGCTATACCCCGTAAGCGGAGAAGGGAGTTCTAATTTATTGGTTTTCACTCCCTTCAATAACATTTAACTGCGTTTCATTTATACGGTAAAATCAAACGCTTCTGCAAAGATAGATTATTTTTAACTATTATAAAATTTACTTGCTTTTCAGGCAATTTGTATATATGTTTATATGCATATATATAACCGTATACCACCATCAATCAAAGTAAAATTTTACGTCGAAAAACGCCGGGACGAAAAGTGTGTAATCCAGGTTAAAAACGTTCCTATCCTTTTTTCAGTTTCCTATGGCCGACGTTATATGTCATTCACCGGGATAAGAATTGATGCTGATCTTTGGGTGCCGAGAAACAACGCGAAATATCGTTGCATGCCCACGCTGAAAAGTACAACAAAACACTTTCAGATCTTAAAAAGGAATCGGAGGATATTTGTCTTGACGCCAGATATAGCGGGACCAGGATAACTAATCCGTATATTAGTTCTAACCTCACAATGAATAAATCAAAAAGTAAATCCGGGTTCTTTGATTATTACGTCCAATTCATTGAAGAATCAAAAAAATATTGTCAGCCTGGTATTATTACAAAATATATCACAATTCGGAATCATCTTCTGGAATTTGCAAAATTGAAACAGTACAAAATTGAATTTGACATTTTGAACGAAACCTTCCTTAGTAAATTTCCGGACTACTATCTTGACAATAAGAAATTCATTAATTCCTATGCCAGGAAAAATATTAAGTTCATCCGTCAATTCCTTGCATGGACTGAAAAGGATTCAATAAAACATCCAGTATACGGCAACCGCAGTGCGGTTTTTAGATGGTGTTACATTAGATGTAATTACTAATATTTGATTCACATGGATATCAATAAAGGCCACAAGGCTTTGTTTGATAATGAGGCCAAAAAGGAACTTTATGAACTTAAAAATGGAGGTGATTTTTTATACAACTAAAAAACAGTATTAAAAAATGGCGTCCCGGATCGACCGAAAAAAATTAATAGTAGGAAATTTTGTAACTTGGGTCTGTTTTGTATATAATTGCCCAAAGTTGCTCAGTAAGGGCTTTCCCCTAATGCGTTTAGAGGAGCGGTATTACGTAATAAATAAAATATTTAACTCAAACAACATGAAAAAAAGCATTTATTTATTATTAATGTTAGTACCGATAGTTGTTTACCCCCAACAAAACCGGTTTAAATCGTTTCCACTGGATGATTTGTGGCATAATGTCGGAAGTGCGGGTTTTTCTGCTGATTCAATATATGATACAGACCTTGGCTTCAGTCCTGCCGGAGAACCTTATGTCGCACTCATCGAGGCCTATTTTGATAAAGTAACGGTCATGAAATTTGTCGGAAACGCCTGGGTTAATGTTGGAAATGCGGGATTTTCATCAGGTCCTTCTGAAGCCCCGAGCCTTGCCTTCAGCCCATCAGACGGCAATGTTTATTGCGCGTTTGTGGATGGCTTCTCCCGGAAAGTAAGTGTAATGAAATATGACGGAATCAGTTGGATGAACCTGGGACCAGCAGGTTTTTCAGATGGTGAATCTCATTACACAAGTCTAGCGTTCAGTCTTTCCGGCGAACCTTTCGTGGCATACATGGATGTGGCCAACGCTGCAAGGGCGACAGTGAAGAAATTTGACGGGAACAACTGGGTGAATGTGGGAAATGAAGGTTTTTCTGCAGGTTTGGCAGCTAATACGAACCTTGCATTCAACCTATTAGGGGAACTTTTTATTGCTTTCTCGGATGGTGCAAACGATTACAAAACGACTGTAATGAGATTTGACGGAGCCAACTGGGTGAATGTTGGAAATGCTGGTTTCTCGGCTGGTCAGGCAGGTACTGTAAGCCTTGCCTTCAGCCTTGCTGATCAGCCTTATGTGGCATTCTCCGATGTTGCCAATTCCACGAAGGCAACTGTAATGAAATTTGACGGAGTCAACTGGGTGAATGTTGGAAATGCTGGTTTCTCAGATGGATTGGCTGCATATACAAGTCTTGCCTTCAGTCCTTTCGGAGAACCATTTGTAGCCTTCACAGATGGTGCGAACGATAACAAAGCGACCGTCATGAGATTTGACGGGACCCAATGGCTGACCGTTGGAAATGCAGGATTCTCATCAGGCTTTACCGAATGCACAAGCCTTGCCTTCAACCCGTCAGGACAACCTTACGTAGCTTTCAAAGATTGGGGTCACGACAGATTTGCAACAGTTATGAAATTTGATTCAATTTTCTCAGGAATCAACGAATTCACCTATTCGCCAATGACACTATTTCCCAATCCAGCGTCTACTTCATTGACAGTATATCTTGAAAATATTCCAGATAATTTTAAATGTATTGAACTACTTGATGTTTGGGGAATAACAAAGCTCCAATTACAATCTTCCGAAAATAAAATCATTCTTGATGTTGATGAGTATCCAATCGGAATATATTTTGTCAAAGTAAAAACATTGAATTCCTGCTTTATCAGGAAGTTTGTAAAAAAATGAAAACCAAACATTAACGTGTGCTAATGAACCTGCAGCCGAGCAATACGGATTTAGTTTGGTCGGAATCTTTGGTTAGTGATATTCATGTAAGATCAAACAGAGATTTTCGTATAATGCGTTGAGTTCCTTGAAATCGTTATCAGGGGAGGAAAAAATAATAATGGATGTGATTTTGGATGTATTAAAAATAGAAATTCCTGAAAAGCTTATAAATAAGGGGGGTTCAGGAATATTCTGCGGAGAAGGGGGGATTCGAACCCCCGGTACAGTTTCCCGTACGACAGTTTAGCAAACTGTTGGTTTCAGCCACTCACCCACCTCTCCGGACTGATCATACCCGGCTGCCTGTTCACGGAACCATGGTCCAGGCCTGAAAACTGCCAAACCAGGTTGATTGTATCAACAGGCTATGCCCCGGATTTAGGGGTGCAAAATTAGGAATTCCATCCGGTTAAACAAAATTTTTTTAGGAAGTGCTTATAGTGGATGATATGAAGAGATTTTCTACTTTTGAAAACCTTACTATGTAAAATCATAAATAAAAAGATCTATGAGCGGAAAAACCTTTGCGGAAAAAATCTTTAAAGCCGGGAAAGGAAGCATTGTTTTTGCCCGGCCCGATATTATCCTGTCACATGATAATACGTCCAGTATTTACAGTACTTTCAAAAAAATGGGCGGCACTGCCCTTTTCGATCCCGATCAACTGTTGATTACACTGGACCATAACGCTCCGCCTACCAACAGCAAACTGGCAAACGATTATCAGACCATCCGTGATTTCGTTGAAAAATACAGGATCAAAAAGTTTCATGATGTCGGCGACGGCATATGTCATCAACTGATGTCAATCTATGCAAAACCCGGAATGATCATAGTTGGCAGCGATAGCCACACCAGCACGGCGGGAGCCTTCAACGCTTTTGCTGCAGGCATTGACCGTACTGAAACTGCCGGTCTCTGGAAACAGGGTGAGACATGGTTCAGGGTTCCGGAAAGTGTAAAGATAACTTTGCATGGCAAGCTGCAGCATGGAGTTTTTGCAAAAGACCTTGCTTTATGGATCATTGGTATGATCGGTTCAAGCGGGGCAGATTATATGTCGATTGAGTATCACGGTGAGGGAGTGAAAACCTTATCGGTCTCCGATCGGATGGTCCTATCCAACCTGGCGTCGGAGATGGGAGCGAAAAATGCAGTCTTCCCGCTTGATGAAGTCCTTGAAAAGTACTTCAGTGAAGAGATGGAAGGCATTTGGGCTGATACGGATGCCGTCTATCTGAAGGAAATAGAGATCAGGCTTGAAGAGATCTTCCCCGTGGTAGCTGCACCGCACCATGTCGATAATGTAAAAGCCGTATCCGAAGTTCAGGGAACGAAGATTCAACAGGCATTGATTGGTACCTGTACCAACGGAAGACTGCAGGATTTGCGCGAAGCTGCTGACGTTCTTAAAGGGAAAACAATCCCTAAATACATGCAGCTGCTGATCATTCCGGCCTCAAAAGAAATTTTTATGGAAGCAATGAAAGAAGGGTTGATTGAAATTTTCATGGAAGCCGGCGCTAATGTTTTATCATCCTCCTGCGGTCCATGCCTGGGTACCGGTCAGGGAATTCCGGCCGACAATTCCAACGTCATCTCTACCGCTAACCGGAATTTTAAAGGCCGGATGGGGAACATCGCTTCCAACGTGTATCTTGCTTCGCCGGCTACCGTTGCTACTTCTGCCCTGGCTGGAGAGATTGCGGACCCCCGGGGGAAAGCTTATGAGAATAAATTCCCGTATCATGCTCCCCAGAGTGCCACGGTCGATATTAAGGAAGGGGAAGACCGTTATTCAGGAGGAACCTGGAATTATGCGGATGTAGACAACCTCAATACCGACCAGATGTTTGCCGGGAACCTTACTTACAATGTTCAAAGTTCTGAACCTGACAAGATCATGCCCCATCTGTTCAAGGGGTTCGATAACAGCTTTGCGGAACGGGTTAAAACAGGTGACATCCTCATGGCAGGGGTGAATTTCGGATGCGGCAGTTCCCGTGAACATCCATCGGTTGGGTTGGCATTTGCCGGGATCAAAGCCGTGATCTGTAAATCGGTTAACCGGATATTCTACCGTTCAGCGGTCAATCAGGGATTACCCATCATCCTGGTACCTGAGGCCGTGGAAGCTTACCGCCAAGGGGATAAGATGGACATCGATTTTATGAAAGGAATCGTCTATGTGAATGATAAACAATTCCCCTTCGCAGCATTACCCCCAAAGCTGATGGAGATCTTTCAGGCAAAAGGTTTGGTGAACTACGTAAAGAATAAATGAGAAAGGTTTTCCCGGTCGCCATCTTCACCTTGGTATTGGCAGGTGTTTTTGTCATCCTGTTCTCTGTATTTCCCAAAAATACCGGGGTTTTGATCTTTTTCCTGATCTTGCTTTTCCTGGATCTTTATCTATGGACCTGGGTACGGAACGTGATTGCCAGGACAAGCCGGTGGTTCCAAAAGGCCGTCGTTTTTCTTTTCTGGCTTCCGCTGATCCTGTTGAGCGGCGTTATCATATTTGGCTTCAGTTTCCCTTTCATCCAATGGAATCCGGTAGCCCAGACCTATGTAATCAGCGGATTCTTTGCCATTTTCCTGTGCAGTTTTTTTCCGATTCTCTTCCTTCTTCTCGCCGATCTGATCGGCGGGTCTGTATATCTCTTGCACCGTCTTATCCCCGGAAAACTCAAGGCTATGGTACGTTATCAGCGCAGTAACCGGCTGGTGTCAGCGGGATGGATCATAGGTGGTCTCTTTTTTCTTTTGATGGGATGCGGAATGATATTCTGGAAATATGATTTCAAAGTCACTCAACAGATTATCAATTTACCTGAATTACCGGTTTCTTTTGAAGGAACTAAAATTGTGCAGGTCTCCGACATCCACCTGGGAAGCTGGACCAATAAGAGAAAGCTGGAGGAGGTTGTTGAGCAGGTAAATCAGCTCAGACCCGATATTATTTTCTTTACCGGAGATATGTTTAACTACACAACAAAGGAAGGAACCGGTTTTAAAACCATCCTGAAAAGGCTTCATGCTCCCCTTGGGATTATAGCCATTCTCGGGAATCACGATTATGGGGATTATATTACATGGTCATCCCCATCAGCGAAGGTAAAAAACATGGAAGATCTGGTTGTTTATTACAAGTTACTTGGATGGAAATTGCTTCGCAACGAAAATGTCATCCTCAGGAAGGGAGCCGACAGTATTGCTATTCTCGGAGTCGAGAATTGGGGATCAACCAGACGGTTTCAGCGGTTTGGCGACATCGGGAAGGCACAGAAGGGGACCGGGAAAATGGCAATCCGGATTCTTCTCTCACACGATCCGTCGCACTGGGATCGCATTATCAGCCGCTACTATCCTTCAATTGATCTTACCCTTTCGGGACATACGCATGGCGGTCAGTTTGGAATCGATTTACCGGGAATTCACTGGAGTCCGGTATCCTGGATGGAAAGTCAATGGTGTGGATTATATGCCGTCCCGCGGATCGGTCACCCTCAGTATCTTTATGTTAACCAGGGACTAGGTTGTATCGGATACTCCGGCAGGATCGGCATCCTGCCAGAAATCACTCTGTTCACACTAAAACGCGTGAAATAAACCAGGATCCGGATATAGATGTGTGCTGCCGCTTTAAAGAGAATCCTTTTTTTTTTTTATTTTTATCGCGTTCAAGCTTGATGAATGAATAAACCAGCCAGCACGGAAATGAAAAATCAGGGGCAACAGTTTGCTGAAAAGCATGAGATCCTGCTGGAATTATCAAAAGTTGCCTATAGTGATGCGAGGGAGATTTTTCACCGGATCACTGAGACGACCTCTGCCCTTTTAAATGTGGAGCGGGTCAGTATCTGGTTCTATAATGAGATCCAGACTGAGATACGGTGTCAGGACCTTTACCTGAGATCGGAGAAAAAACATAATTCAGGTGACCGGCTTAGTACACTGGACTTCCCACGGTATTTTAAAGCATTAAGGGAGTCGCTTTTCATTTCGGCGGATGATGTTTCCCGGGATCCCAGAACCAACGAATTCGACGAAATTTATCATAACCCGCTCCACATCAAATCCATGCTGGATGTTCCCGTCCGGATTGAAGGCCATTTGAATGCCATCCTGTGCTGCGAACACACAGAGACACGCAGAGAATGGAAATCGGAAGAACAGGATTTTGTCACCTCGATGGCGGAGATAATCTCCCTTGCAATTCAGACTTCCAACCGCCGGAAAGCCCAGGCTGAACTGAGAAAAAGTGAGGAGAAATACAGAAAGATCGTTGACAACGCAGTCATCGGTGTTTATAGATCAAATATTGCCGGTCAGTTTCTTTTCCTTAATCAGACCATGGTCGAGATTTTTGAATTCGATTCGATTGCCAATGGCATGCTTTTCAATATTGAAAAGCTGTATAAATCCCTTAAAGACCGGAAGGAATTTGTAACTAGGTTGATCCAGGAACGGTTTGTGCGGAATTATGAGATAGAATTGAAAACTGCAAAGGGAAACAGCAGACAAGTATTGGTCAACGCATTTTATGAAGATGAAAATATCCTTGGTATGGTATTGGATATTACGGAGCGAAAAAGATCGGAAGAGGCTTTGCAGAAAGCAAGGATTGAGGCTGAGGAATCGGACCGTTTAAAAACCTCCCTCCTGGCCAACATGAGCCATGAATTCAGGACGCCGATGAATGCAATACTTGGTTTTTCTGATCTGATAGCGAGAGAATCGCAGGATCCGGAAATGGTCTTTTATGCCAGAAAGATCCATAATTCGGGGAATCGCCTGATGACAACCCTCAAAGCCATTCTTGACTTAGCCGATATTGAAGCAACCAGAACCAAGATAAAATTCATAGATATCAATATTCAACGGATCATTACTTCAGCACTTCACCCCTTCTATCCCGCGGCCAACGAAAAGAGGTTATATCTGATAACCGAATTCAAGGATAGCCTGATGGCCCTTTCTGACGAAAACCTGGTTCATATGATCCTTCATAACCTTATCGATAATGCGGTGAAATTTACCAACACCGGAGGGGTAACCATTGAAACGAACATAGGTGTGCAGGATGGGAAAGAATGGGTTCAAATCCATGTCAAAGATACCGGTATCGGAGTTTCGCGGGAACATTTTGAAACAATATTCCATGAATTCCGTCAGGTAAGCGAAGGGTATAACCGTAGTTATGAAGGTACGGGGCTTGGGTTGAGCCTGGCCAGAAAAATGGCTGAGATAAATGGAGGGAAAATAACCCTGGAAAGTGAACCCGGGCTGGGCAGCATTTTTACCCTCTGGCTTCCGGCTTCCGTCAAAACCTCGGTGAAGACACCTATAGATGAGCATGTGATTCCGGATGACTCACCAGTCAAGACATTCCATCTGAAGAAACCGCAGGAGCTTCCTCTTGTTCTTGTTGTGGAAGATAATGATGACAATGCCGAGATCATTGAACTTTATTTAAAAGGACGGTATATAACGGAAAGAGCGTCAGATGCGAGGATGGCCATCAAAATGGCGTCCGAATGCCAGTTCGCCTGTATCCTCATGGACATTAACCTTGGCCGGGGTATGGATGGACTAAAGGCAACTTCAGAAATCCGTAAACTGGATTCGTATGCACACATTCCAATCGTTGCCATAACAGGGTATACCATGTCAGGGGATAAGGAGAAACTACTGAACGGAGGATGCAGCCACTATCTGGGAAAACCATTCAGTCAGCAGGGACTTCAGAATCTGATGGTTGAAATATTCACGCACCAAAATAACTAATCTGCTCTCCAGCCTATGAAACACACCTACCCAGCTTTTAAACCAGAACTACTCGATATTATTATTAACAACATTCCCGCAATGGTCTTCTATAAAGATCTTGAAGGAAAGTATTTTGCTGCCAATATGGCTTTTTGCAAGCAGTTAGGTACGACGCCCGAACACATTGTCGGAAAAACAGATTTTGATTTCTATGATTTCAATCGGGCTGACAAGTACCGGCAAAGCGATAAGGATGTCATTCAAAGCGGGCAAAACTATGAAGGATTTGAAGAAGAGATAACGGTTGATGGAGAATCTAAAATCTATGCAACCCGGAAAGTTCTCATCAAAGATCAGAAAGATTGTCCGTTCGGAATTATCGGACTGGTTTATGATGTAACCGAAAACCGGCATACTGAGCTGGAATTGCTTGAGAGCCGGAGCCGTTATAAATACATGTACGAAATGTTCCGGCTAATGGCCGATAATATCCCTGATCTGCTTTGGGCCAAGGATTTGAAGAAGCGATTCATGTTTGTCAATAAAGCCATCTGCGAAAAATTGTTGAAGGCTTCTGATACCTTCGAACCCATCGGAAAGAACGACCTGTTTTTCGCAACCAGGGAACGTGAGAGTCACCCGGAAGATCACGAATGGCATACTTTTGGCGAGATCTGCTCAGATTCCGATGAAATTACCATCCAGCAAAAGGCTCCGGGCCGGTTTGACGAATTCGGGAATGTCAGGGGACAATTGCTTCATCTGGATGTCCATAAAGCCCCGATCACGGACGAACAGGGGAACCTGATCGGAATCGTAGGAAGCGGACGGGATATTACCAAAGAAAAACTGATCGAACGGGAACTGATCACGGCCAATGAACGGAATAAGGCCATTCTGAAGGCTCTTCCAGATATCATGTTCCTGTACGATATCCACGGCACCTTTCTGGATTGTTACGCTTCAAACCAGAAAGATCTCCTTGCACCCATCGACCAGATCATCGGCCATAATCTGGCAGAATTTTTTGATCCTCCCTTTGTTGAGGAAACCAGACGTGTTTTCTCCAGGTGTATCCAGACAAAGGAGGTTCAAACCCTGGAGTATGACATAACCCTGGATGGAAAGAGAAGCTATTTTGAAGCAAGGCATATCCTTGTCGATGAGAACACAGTCCTGGCTATATCGAGAAATATCACTGAACGGAAAATCCTGCAGACAGAATTGATCAATGCAAAGGAAAAGGCTGAAGAATCGGATCACCTGAAATCCACCTTACTCAATAACATGAGCCATGAATTACGCACTCCTTTGAACGGAATCCTTGGTTTTTCTGAAATACTGGCCAATGAGCTTAGCAACCCCGATTATATGGAGATGGCAAGGCATATTAATAATTCAGGGAAAAGACTGATGCGTACTATGGATTCCATCATGCAACTATCCCAGCTTGAATCCGGTCTTAAGACTATGCAAGTTCAGAAAATAGATATGGTCCCTACGTTCCTGCGGATAATGGATATCTATCAGCCTCAGGCAAGAGCCAAAGGATTATACATGGAGCTTAGAAATCTGAAGCCGGGTTCCGGATATCTGGATCCGTTCTTTTTTACTCAGGCCATCTCCAATATATTGGATAATGCGATCAAGTTTACACAGGAGGGAGGGGTGACCATTACCCTGGAAGATATCCCGGAAGGTGATATCCGTTCTGTCAGTGTACATATTGAGGATACAGGGATCGGGATTTCACCAGACCATCTGAAGATCATCTTTGAAGAATTCCGTCAGGTAAGTGAGGGGCATAACCGCAGTTTCGAAGGGACCGGATTAGGTCTTACCATCGCAAAAAAGATGATTGGTCTGATTGGTGGAAAGATAGACGTAACAAGTAAAATCGGTAAAGGATCTCACTTCGTCATCAAGGTTCCTTTACCGCTTTATGCTGAACAGGGTTTCGTGCCCACCGGAAAACCGATTGCCTCTGTCAGCGCCAAGCCAACCGCTACGGCGACGCCGGCTGAAAGATCCACAATCCTGCTTGTTGAGGATAACGATGTAAACGTGCAATTGAGTATTGCTTACCTGACCCAGAGATATGCCGTCGATTGGGCGATTGATGGTCCGGCAGCGATTGAAAAAGTCAAACAAAAATGCTATGCGGCCATCCTCATGGATATTAACCTGGGACCGGGTATGGATGGACTTCAGGCCGTTCAGATCATCAGAAAAACAAAAGGGTATGAAAACACTCCCATTATTGCGATGACCGGTTATACACTGTTTGGCGACAAGGAACGGCTGATAAACGGAGGCTGTACAGAATACCTGCCAAAACCTTTTACGAGAGCAGACCTCCTCAAATTACTGGCCACGGTATTGAATGGATAAATCAAGCAAGATGTTTAGCATCCGAACAAAAATATTGAGTATGATGATCCTCAGCATGATCATCCTGATCCTATCAACCATGGCCTACCACTATGCCCGCCAACGCGAAGAGGATCTGTTTACCTATGTTTATCGTGAAAATACGAGAGTAAGCATCAGAAGCATTTTGGAAAGTAAAAAGAATGAATATCTAAAAACTACATTCGATTATGCTACCTGGGATGAAATGGTATATTTTACAAGAACCGGCGACAGGGATTGGATAGATAAAAATCTTGCTACCGTCGTCGAGACACTTGATTTGAGTTTTTTCTACGTATTCAACAAAGACTTAAAGCCATTATACCAGTCATATGATTCATCTAAATTTACAGAAAAGTTCATTCTTCCTGACTCACTTATCAGATATGCTTTTACAAAGAGATCATCCTGTCATTTTTTCAATATCACTAACCAGGGAATCCTGGAGATTTCCGGTTATACCATTGTCCACACTCCCGATGTGAAGCATTTATCCTCACCGCACGGATACGTTCTGTTAGGACGTGCATGGGATCCTGCTTATGTCAAGACCATTGAGCGTTCATCCAACTCAGATATTGAGATCGTTCCTCTCGGTAAGGCTTCGGAAAGCGCCTATACCAATGATCCAAAAGAGAAGGATAATATTATCGTCCATGAATTTTTATCCGATTTTGCAAGTAGAAATATCGTCCGGCTGGATTTTATTCCCAAATCCCAGCTTTTTTTGAACCAGAAGCTTTTTTATTATTCTACGATAATCCCGATTGTGTTATCCGTGCTTTTCGCGGTTTTATTTTATGTCGTCTTCCGGGCATGGATAACTATACCCTTACATCTTGTTTTCAGAAGTTTAAGCAAAGAAGATCCGGGTCTGCTCCAAAAAATCCCGGCATCAAACCGGGAATTTTCCGCCCTTGCCAGGATGATCGAATCCTTTTTCGAATCAAAGAAAAACCTTGAACTGGAGATGGAGAGCCGCAAGACCGCGGAAACGAAACTAAATGAATATGCCCGGAAAATGAAAGAATCCAACATCAGCAAGGATAAATTCTTTTCGATACTGGCTCATGATCTGAAATCGCCGTTTCATTCCATGCTGGGATATTTGGAAATCCTGGCCAATGATTACGAAAACCTGCAAGATGCAGAGCGGAGAAAATTCATAGGGATCATCCGTAAATCGGCCAAAAACGTATTTGAGCTCCTTGAAAATCTTTTGCAGTGGTCCCGCATTCAATCAGGTAAACTTGAAAATTCCCCGACAGTTTTTGATCTTTCTCAAGAGATCAAATTTATCGTTGATATTTTTCAGGCAACCGCCTTGAGAAAGAGTATAGACTTCTCCACCAACATTTCTGCCAATACTTATGTCAAAGCCGATATCAATATGATCCGGTCCGTTTTGCAAAACCTGATTTCCAATGCCCTGAAATTTACCGGGTTGAATGGAAAGGTACAAATCAGTTCAGCAAAACACGCGGATTATTTAGAGGTAATTGTCAGCGATAATGGGATCGGGATGACCCCCAGGGAACAATCCATGCTTTTCCGGATTGATGAGACGTTCACCCGTAAGGGCACCGACCATGAGCTTGGTACAGGACTCGGGCTGATCATCACCAAGGAACTACTTGAAAAAAGCAACGGAAGGATCTGGTTTGAAAGTGAGCCGGATAAAGGATCTGCCTTTCATTTTACCGTTCCGGCAAGCTAATAACTTCTGTCTGGAAATGTAAACGGTTTCATATCGCATCCGTACATTTCACAACAGGTATCACAAACCCGTTTATATACCTTAAAACCCGTCAGCTCAACAAAAGGAGTTTCATAGGATTGCCTGACCGGTTCTTCCTTCATCAGGTCCGAGCTCAGATATTTTTTATTACAATCTGAGAATATGGTTACAACCACAGCATCTTTACCCATATTATTCTGAAGCTGCAAGGCTCCAAGGAAATTCGCACCGGAGGATATACCCACCGCCAATCCAAGCTGGCTGGCAAGCTTCTGGGCCATCAGTATGGAATCACCATCGGGCACTGCAACGACCCGGCTCAGCTGATCGAGTTTTATGATGGCCGGGATAAATTCATCCGATATGCCCTGGATCCGATGAACTCCGACCTTAAAGCCGGTCGACAGGGTCGGAGATTCGGCAGGTTCAAGCGGATGAACCTGTATACCGGGGACCATTGACCTTAGAAAACGGCCTACTCCCATGACTGTTCCTCCCGTTCCGACACCGGCTACAAAAGCATCCGGCGTGATACCGTGATACTGAAGCTGAAACCAGATCTCCGGTCCTGTTGTCTTTTCGTGTGCCTCGGCATTGTATTCGTTCGAAAATTGCCTGGGAAGAAAGATGTCTGGCTCCTTACCTGCGATCTCTTCCGACATCCTGATACTGCCAAGAAATCCCCCCTCCTCTTTTGAAACCAGGGTTATCTGAGCCCCCAGACTTTTAATAATATCCACCCGCTCTTTACTCATCCAGTTCGGCATGATTATCCGGACCGAATGTCCTAATGCTCTGCCAATCGCAGAAAATGCAATTCCGGTATTACCGCTTGTGGCTTCCACAATGGTATCGCCGGATTTGATTTTTCCTTCTGCATAAGCTTTTTCAAGAATATACAAAGCCATCCGGTCCTTGATGCTGCCGGTAACGTTATAATGTTCCGCTTTCGCATAGATGATGCGGTTTTGTCCCTTGTATTTATAGGAAATAGCCAGCAGCGGTGAATTTCCGATCAGCCGCCACAGATCTTTGAATCTGAGTTTAAAATCACCGTAAATGTCCGACTTCATAATGAGATGCTTTGGTTATATGCTACTGAGCACGGGAAACCTGTATAAAAGAGACTTCAACGGCCCCTCCCTGGGGATAAAGACTTATCCAGTTGTTGTCGATCCTGTACCAGGCATCCTGATCCCTCACACTGATCAACCGTTCATTGAGTTTTCCATTTGCGCTAAGGTTACGGATTACAACTCCGCCTCCCCGCTGGCTGTCTTTCCCATAGCGCAACAGGACATTTAACGGCTTCTCGGTGAGGTTCTTTATTTTGATATACACGAAATTATTCTTGCGGGAAGCCATGCTGACCGGGGCGAATGAAAATTGCTTTTCCTCGTCTGCACCGATTGTGACCGGAGTTTTCAAAATATCCACGATGGCATTTTCAGCAATGATCTTTCTGATTTTCGCGACCATTTCTTTGGGATAATTTTCCGTTGGAAGGAAATTGCTTGCTTCCGAGTAAGCATCAATGGCCTTGTCGTACTCGAATCCATTATAGAAACGGTCGCCGTCAGCCACCGCCTTATCATATTTCCCTTTATTGGCCCTGAAGATACTATCCACCTTTGAAGCGATCAGCGTGATCCGTTCTTTCGGATAGGATTCTTCCGGGAAAACAGTAAGAGCCTGCTGGTATAATCCTTTTGCTTTCAGCCATTCCTGGTTCTTCAACTGTCCGTCAGCATCCGCAACCAATTCATCATAGGTCTGTTTTTTTCCTTTTAATTCCGTTAATATTTTATTAATTTCCAATATTTTATCATTCGGATATCTGGCCTCCGGTTTAATGGCTAAGGCGTTCTGGTATTCGGTCCGGGAGTCCTCATATTTTTTTTCAGCCAATAGCTGATCTGCTTTCACAACGGTTGCTTTATAGGATTCCTCCTTCGCTTTCAGCTCAGCCAGGATCGCATCTATGTCGGCGATCTTATCTCTGGGATACTGCTCCTCAGGTTTGATTTTTAATGCATTGGTATATTCGGTCTTCGATTGGTCAAACGATTTTGCCGTAAAAAACTGATCGGCACGGGCAATGGTAGCTTTGTACTGATCATCCACGTTTTTTTGACGTGCAATTTCAGCAAGGATCGTAGCTATTTCCGTGACTTTATCGCGCGGATATTGCTCGTTAGGTTTGATTTTAGCGGCATCCAGATAGGCTGCCCTGGCCTGGTCATAATTTTTCTCTGCCAACAGTTTATCGGCATTCCCAATTCCCAGGGTATACTGTTCATCGATGGCTTTCAGGCGCGCCAGTTCGTTCAAGGCCTTTTCGGTCTCCGCTAATTTGGTTTTCGGATACTGCTCGGCCGGTTTTAACTCGCTTGCCTTCTGGTAGCCGGTTTTTGCCTGTTCAAATGATTTTTCAGCAAAGAGTTTATCTGCATCCACAAGCAGGGAGGTATATTCTTCATCCAGCGCTTTTTGTTTAGCGAGATTGGCAAGAATCTGATCTATTTCCGTAATCTTTGTCTTCGGATATGTTTCATTCGGCTTAAGGCCATCGGCGTTGACATACTCGGTCCGTGCCTGTTCATAATTCTTTGCTGTCAATAACTTATCCGCCTTTACAATCGTGGCACTGTATTTTTCATCCAGGGCTTTCTGAGCGGCAAGGTCTGCAAGCGTTTTATCGATTTCAGCGATTTTATTCTTCGGATATTGCTCCGCCGGCTTCAGATTTGAAGCGTTGGAATATTCCGCCCTTGCCTGATCGTAGGTCTTTGCCGAGAGGAGTTTGTCCGCGTTTGTAATGATCCCAAGGTATCTTTCATCCAGGGCCTTTTGACCAGCAATCTCTGCAAGGGTTTTATCAATTTCAGCAATCCTGTTTTTCGGATACGGATCTGTGCTTTTCAGGTTCAATGCATTCGAATATTCGTTCCTCGCCAGCTCCCATGATTTATCACCCAATAACTTGTCGGCTCTGACAATAATAGCCGCATACTGTTCATCTAATGCTTTCTGCTTTGCAATTTCCCCAAGGGCCTTGTCTGCTTCCGCGATCTTATCTTTGGGGTATTGTTCCGATGGTTTAATTTTCAACGCTTCCTGAAATTGCAATTTTGCAGGGTCCCAGGATTTATCTGCCAGCAACTTATCACCATTCAGAATGACCGTCTGATACTTTTCTTCAGCCAGTTGCTGACGCGCTCTTACTGCAAAGATCGTGTCAATCTCCGTGATCCTGGATTTGGGGTAGCTTTCGGATGGTTTAAGGCTAAAAGCGTTCTGATAGGCCGTTTTTGCCTGGTCATAGACCTTTTCTGAAAAAGACAGATCGGCACCTGAAAGGATCTTTGCATATTGCTCGTCCATCGCTTTTTTTGCTGCTATGTCGCCTAGTGAACGGTCGATTTCAGCGATTTTATCTTTGGGGTATTGTTCGGCTGGCTTCAGCGCTGAGGCATTGACATACTCTGCTCTTGCCGACTCCAGCGATTTTGAGGCAAGGAGCTTGTCGGCATTCGCCAGAATTCCCTGGTACTTTTCATCCTGCGCTTTTTTTGCAGCTAATTCTGACAGAATGGTGTCAATTTCAGCAATTTTACCCTTTGCATACGGATCGTCGGCTTTAAGCTGTAGAGCCTGGGCAAAGGTTGACCTGGCTGAAGTATATTCTTTCCCGGCCAACTGGCTCTCCGCTGTTGATATCAGTGTGGAATACTGATCCTGTAATGCTTTGTCTTTTGCAAGAGCCGCTAAAACCTGATCGATCTCTGATAGTTTGCTTTTCGGGTATGACTCAGCGGGTTTGATCTTCAAGGCGTTTTGATATTCAATTTTGGCCGGATCATAGGATTTTAAAGCCAGCAAACTGTCGGCCTTATGGATGGATCCGGCATACCGCTCGTCGGTGGCCTGTCGTTCTGAAAGCTCTTTAAGAATCCGGTCGATCTCATCGATCCTGGATTTCGGGTAAGCTTCACCCGGCTTGATGGCCAGCGCGTTTTGGTACTCCGTTTTTGCCTGCTGATATGATTTCTCCGTAATGAGCCTGTCACCCGACGCGATCAGCGATTTATACTGTTCCTCCCGGTTTTTTGCAGTGAGCAGCTCGTTTAGGATCCCGTCAATCTCTGATATCCTCTGCTGGGGATATTTTTCATCGGGCTTAAGCCCCAATGCTTTCCGGTATTCTCCTTTCGCCTGTTCATAGCTCTTCTGCGCAACCAATTTATCGGCATTGCTGATCAGGAGGTTATACTGATCCTCCAGCGCTTTCTGGTCGGATAAAACCTTATCGATCTCCTGGATCATGCTCTTTGGATGCAGTTCAAGGGGTTTGATGTTCGATGCTTTTACATATTCGGCACGGGCCTGCTGATACAATTTATCGGCCATCAGCTTATCTGCCCTGATGACCAAGCCGGTATACTGTTCATCCAAGGAACGGGCCATTTCAGCGCTCTGGCCCGTCAGCATTTTGTCCGACTTTGACGCCATTTCCTTGGGATAGGCTTCGCCTGGTTTCACGGATGATGCAAGGAGATAATTATCCCGGGCTCCGATATAATTTTTTAAGATATATAAGCTGTCGGCAAGGGTAATGTACCGTTCATAATCCTCCTGAACACGCTTCATCCTTGCGAGTATTCCTTCAATTTCACGAATCCGGTTCTTCGGATAAAGCTGTTCCGGCTTGATGGTCAGCGCCTGCTGGTAACCTTTTATTGACTCTGTATACTGAGTTTGCTGAAACAATAAGTCGGCCAGGGTGATGGCCTTGTTATAGGCATCGTCTTTGGCTTTCTGGGCTGCAATAAGTGATGTCAGTTCGGCGATTTTTTCTTTTGGATAGGATTCATCGGGTTTGAGGGTCTGTGCCTTCTGGTACTCCAGCAATGCCGATTGGAAACTCTTCGTCTGATAAAGCTTATCCCCGTTTTCGATGGCTTTGGCATATAACTCATCGTTGACCTGCTTATCAGTCTGCATCTTGATGATCTCGTTGATCCTGTTTTTCGGATATGCCTCACCCGGCAGAAGCTTACTGGCATTCTCATATTCCTGGCGGGCATGATCATAGTCTTTTTCCTGGAAAAGCTTGTCAGCACTGGCAACAGCCACATCATACAAAATATTCTGCGCTTTTTGAGAACGGAGCAACTCCATGGTCTTACGCAGTTTACTTTTAGCCACCGAATCCTCCGGCTTATTGTCAATGGCTACCTGATAGAATGCTTTGGCATCGAGATAGTTTTTTGCATTGAAATAGGTATCCCCGGAAGCGATGGCTTTCTGATACTCTGCATTCATGCGGTCCTGATCATTGATCAAACCTTTGACCTGGGATATCTTTTCCTTCAGGGCGGGATCGTTTGGTTTCAATTTCTGTGCCTTTTCCAGGTCCGTTAAGGCCTGCCGGTAGTTTTTCCCCTGTATACCGGCTTCCGCAGATCTCAGAAAATAAGTAAAAAGGGTATCAGGTGTGTTACTCCTTTGTGTCTTCAGTGTATCCGGATTCACCCTATATCCGGTTGTTTCCCGAGAGGACCAATCAGGGAAAAGTGTTTCCTTATATCCGGCGATCAAGGCAACCGATAATCCAGCAAGGATAACTGAGAAAAAAAGAATGTAATGTTTAGGATGAGGGACAATTTTCATGCGCAAAGGTAAGGTTCTGTTCTCCGAAGGGATCTTTATATTGGGTAACGAAAAAAACGATAAATAATTTTACCGGGAACTCATTGGTGGATAATCCCGTCCTTAATGGTTAGCTTCCGGTCTGCCATATCGGCTAATTCTGTGTTGTGGGTCACAATTACATAAGTCTGATTGAAAGTATCACGCAGCTGAAAAAAAAGCTTGTGCAATTCGACGGCTGAAGCGGAATCAAGGTTGCCGGACGGTTCATCGGCAAGCACCAGACTGGGATCATTGATCAATGCCCGGGCAACGGCTACGCGTTGCTGCTCCCCTCCCGATAATTCGGAAGGTTTATGATGAAGGCGCTCTTTTAGATTCATAAACTCGAGGATCTCGGTTCCTTTCCGTTCAGCCTCGCGTTTTTTACGGCGGGCAATGAAGGCCGGTATGCAGACATTCTCCAGCGCTGTGAATTCCGGAAGAAGATGATGGAACTGAAAGACAAACCCAAAATGACGGTTGCGGAATTCTGCCATTTTGCGGTCGGTAAGCTGATTTAGAAGGATTCCGTCCAGCTCAATCGACCCGGTATCCGCTTTTTCCAATGTGCCGAGGATATGAAGCAATGTGGATTTACCTGCTCCCGAGGCACCAACGATGGAGATGATCTCCCCTTTCTTCACTTCGAGGCTGATTCCCTTTAGTACCTTGAGCGTTCCAAATGATTTATGAATGTTCTGTGCGATGATCATATAACAACCTGAAGCAGCAAAGGTAAGAAAAACATCCTTTTGAGCGATTTCTAAGCTGAAAGGAACAAATCCTTAATCCCTGGTTTTGTAAATACAAACCAAACCGTTATTTTTGATTTCCCATTGCAATCCATTTTCTTATGAACTTACATGAATATCAAAGTAAATCGATTCTGAAAAAATTCGGAGTAGCGGTCCCTGAAGGTGTTGTTGCTTTTACGGAACAGGAAGCTGTCAAAGCTGCTGAGTATATTGCGGGGGCGACAGGCACCGATAAATGGGTCGTCAAGGCTCAGGTACATGCCGGAGGGCGTGGGAAGGCAGGAGGAGTAAAGGTTGTGAAATCGATCGAAGAGGTCAGGCAGGCGGCGGGTCAGATGATTGGCATGACCCTGATCACACCCCAAACAGGCGTTAAAGGGAAGCTGGTAAAGAAAATCTATGTGGAGCAAAACATCTATTATTCCGGTCCCTCGGAACCTGCTGAGATATACCTGAGCGTTTTACTGAACCGCCAGCGGGGGCATACCGTACTGATGTATTCACCCCGGGGAGGCATGGATATTGAAAAAGTGGCCGAAGAGACACCTGAACTGATCTTTACGGAAGAGATCGATCCAAAAATCGGTCTGCAGGCATTTCAGGCCCGTAAGGTCGCATTTAATCTGGGACTTAAGGATGAAGCATATAAAAACATGGTTAAGTTCGTTTTCGCCATCTATAAAGCCTATGAACAAAGCGATGCTTCCCTCGTCGAAATCAACCCGGTATTTAAAACATCCGATAATAAGATCCTTGCTGCTGATGCAAAAATGGTGATTGATAACAATGCTTTATTCCGTCATCCGGATATTGCAGCCATGCGCGATTATGATGAAGAAGATCCGATCGAGGTGGAAGCCACAAGAAATGACCTGAATTATGTTAAGCTCAATGGGAATGTCGGTTGCATGGTAAATGGCGCCGGCCTCGCCATGGCCACGATGGACATCATCAAACTATCCGGGGGCGATCCTGCCAATTTCCTGGACGTCGGTGGTTCAGCAAATGCCAAACGGGTTGAACAGGGATTCCGGATCATCCTGAAAGACCCGGCCGTGAAAGCCATCCTGGTCAACATATTCGGTGGAATCGTCCGTTGCGACCGGGTTGCACAGGGTATAGTGGATGCCTACAACAACATCGGGAAAATTGATGTCCCTATCATTGTCAGGCTTCAGGGAACCAATGCGAGGGAAGGGAAAAAAATCATCGATGACTCAGGATTACACGTGCATTCGGCGATCACCCTGAAAGAGGCTGCCGACCTGGTAACACAAGTCCTTACCTGACAATACCCCGGTGTTACTTACCGGTCAATTTTCAGTTTATCAAATAAGGCATCATCCTGCATGATCTGCAGGGTCCTTTGAACCTCATCATCATATTGATTAATGATGGTAAACAGTTCGTTCATATCCCAGAGCTTCTGGGCAATCAATCCCTTTATCTGTGATTTAATCAGGTTTTCAGCGGCGGCATACCCTTTATCATCTTTCTTAACACCTTGTTTTTCGGAGTATTCAAAGAAGCCGGCCATAAAGATATCATCCAGCTGGAAGTTTTTATTGTAAGCGGAGAAATCGGGATACTCCTTCTGAAGGGTTTTTCTGTTACGGTCGGTATAGTCTCCGACGAAGGAATTGATTACGTTTTTACGGCGAAGATCCAGGTAATAATCCGAAATCGGGGTCGAATCCCAAGGGATGAAAACATCGGGCATGATGCCACCACCCCCATAAACTACCCGTTTCTTGGAAGTATAATATTTCAGCGAATCAGGGAATTTGATGCTGTCGGCATGGATCAGCTCTCCGTGTCTTACCCGCTGACTGAAATCCTCATAATATTTATCCACGCCGTCTCCGTAAGGTTTCTGTATACATTTCCCTGACGGATTATAGTACCTGGCTGTCGTTAACCTGATCTGAGAACTGTCGGGTAACTGGAACGGACGCTGTACAAGACCTTTCCCGAATGACCTCCTGCCGACAATGATCCCCCTGTCCCAGTCCTGGATGGCCCCGGAAACGATTTCGCTGGCTGAAGCTGAATTCTCATTGATCATGATAACCAGCTTGCCGGTCTCAAACTGGCCCTTGGAGGTTGAAAAATAATCTTCCCGTGGACTACGTATCCCTTTTGTAAAAACGATCAGCTTGCCAGGAAGAAGGAATTCATCGGAAAGCTCTATGGCCGTGCCCATATATCCACCGGCGTTATTTCGAAGATCCAGAATCAGGTTCTTCATACCCTGCGGCTTAAGCTTGTTCAAGGCTGCATCAAACTCCTGAATAGAAGATTGAGAGAATTTATTGAGATTGATATATCCGGTTTCCGGTGTTATCATATAGGCAGCATCAATACTGTTGATGGGAATTTTATCACGGACGATCGTATAATCGATCAGATCCTTCTTCCCTTTCCGGTATATGGACACCATTACCTTGGTCCCACGCTTCCCGCGAAGGTGATCTAGCACAAACTGGTTATCTATCTTTTTATTTACAACGATCTCGTTATCAATTTTAATGATCTTGTCTCCCGACATAATCCCGAGCTTTTCTGAAGGACCACCGGGAACCGGATGAACAACGGTGATCGTATCTCTGAGGATCTCAAACTGTACGCCGATCCCATCAAAGTTGCCTTCAAGCGGTTCATTTGCCCGCTGAACCTCTTTCTTGGGAATATAAACAGAATGAGGATCCAGCTCTTTCAAGGTTTCTATAATGGCTTTTTCCACCAGCTTTGACTCATTAACGGTATCCACATAGGCAAACTTGATAATCTGCATGAGCGTATTATATTTTTTTATGCCCTCATTGGGATCCTGCCGCTGGGTTTGGGATAGAACTATAGCTGATGTAAAAAGAAAGATCAACAAAAAAACACCGGAAAATCTGATTCCGGCATAACACCTTTTCTGCATGGCAAATTGCTTGTTTATTAATGGATTTGAGCTGGCAAAGTTAGATTTTTTTATCATCTGAATAGTCACTACTGCTTATTTTAACTAATTTTAACTGGTTCTTCCAAAAAGGAATAACGCTATTACATTCTTAAAATTATTTTGGTTTGGAAGCTGAAAAGAAACAATTCATCCGCAGTTTTTTTTATCCCGTTCTTTTTGTCATTATCCTGTGGCTCATCAAAGCCCTGGACCTGATATTTGACCTGAACCTGTCGGAATACGGCCTCTATCCCCTGAAAATAAAAGGAATTCCGGGGATTTTTACAGCCCCGTTCCTCCATGCCGACATCTCACATCTTTTCGCAAATTCCATCCCTCTTATCGTGCTGGGAGCCCTGCTTTTCTATTTTTACCGTGATATTGCCTGGCTCATCATGCTTCTTCTGTATCTCATCACGGGACTTTGGGTCTGGACCTTCGCACGTGGGAACGGAGTGCACATTGGCGCCAGCGGGATCATATACGGCCTGGCATCATTCCTTTTCCTCAGCGGGATCATTCGGCGGGAAAAAGGATTAATGGTGCTCACCCTCCTGGTCACATTTCTTTATGGCGGACTGATCTGGGGTCTGATGCCCCAGCTCTTTCCGGCACAGCATATCTCCTGGGAATCACATCTGATGGGGCTGCTGGCTGGGTTTATCCTGGCCATTTATTACCGTAATTCCGGTCCGCAGCGTATACGGTACGACTGGGAAGAAGAAGATGATGACAACGGGGAATACCAGGATCCGTCACCTCCATCAGGGATCGATGCGGAGATAACGGACCATCCTTCCAAAGATTGAATCGTTTATCCCTTCAATTGTTTTGAGTTCTCCCAGCGAATAAAAGCGCTTGTTCTTCTTCCGGTAGATCATAATGGCTTTTATTACCTCAAAGGGGAAATAGGGATGTTTCAGTAATTCTTTGAATGTTATTGTATTCAGGTCCATTTTTTTAACGGAGTCCTGGTTGACGAAGATATTCGGTTCCATGGCCACATATCGTGAACTATCCATACCAAAGACTTCCATTAACTGTTCCTTCGAGTGATATCCTCCAAGCCGCTGCCGGTATCCGACAATCCGCCTGGCATAGGAGGATCCTATCCCCCGTAAACGTTGTAATTCAAAAGTATCGGCAGCATTCAATTCGATCATGAACACAGTACGTTTCTTCAGGGCCCCGGACCTTGAAGTATCCCACGGAACGGACGCGCTTCCTTTCCGATACGGCGATGGGTGGTATTTTTTCTTTTTCTCTTCCTGTTCTGCTCTATTCCAGGCCGACTGAAAAGCTTCAATTTCTGCTTCAAATCTCTTGAAATCAATGGGCTTTTGATAAGAAGAAGAAGGGATAAAAGCATTGACCATCACGATAGCGAAAAGGATCATGAGTAAAATAAAAGTTCCGCGTTGCTCGGTCCGGGTAAACGAAAGAAACGTTTTAAGGGTATTGATGGCTTTGAATACTTTGTGGTTTATCATAGCTGGCATGGCAATTTTTTATTGGCTTTTCAGAAGTTTTATTCCGATCCTGCATTCAAGGCAAAGTTTGCTGTCACAATAACATTGTTTCAGTTGAATTAATGACTGCGTTTGCAAAGCCGTATGGTGCGGCAGTCCGGTTTGCTTCCAATATTGAATGTCGCTGTTCATTTCACCTGGAACAGATTCCAGGAGGTTCAGCGCCTTTTCGCGCAGGGAGGATTCACCTTTTTCAAGACCATAAAAAAAGAGGAATGGAGCAATTGCATTGATTACGAGTAGTGCGACAGAGGACCTTCCCAGAATCTTGGGCCGTGAACGGGAAGCACGGTCAAAAAGATAATGATCGTCCCAATAGGCTGAAGCTTTCAAACTGAATAGCTCGCAAAGTTCCACAAATGAAGCGTTTACAAGCGAATCAAAAAAATCCATAGGGCCATCGGCTAAGGTTGCTGCAAACTGGCTGATCCGGATGGTCGGAAAGTTGGATGGCCTCAGGCGTAAGTATTTCCAACTGGCCGGTAAAAGTGGACGCAGCCGATACTTATCTGCAAGGTGACGGTATTCCTGGTAAAGCTGCATCGGATATGCGTCCCGGAACCCAGCTTCAAGCATCCCGGCCTGGCCGAAAAGCAACGCTTCAAGCTGTAAGCGGTTCCCTTTATGTCTCTTCAACACTTTTAATGGCAACGACTTGGATAATAATTCAAAAGGAAGGGCATTGATCCTGAATCCGAAGTTTCTGGCGAGAAACCGGTAAAACGCTTCTTCCCAATCGTTGGCACATGAGTTCCACAATCGCTTCATATTTTCCGATTTCGCCATCAGCCGTTCCACTGCGAGAGAGGTGGACCATAAATCAAATTCAGGCAAATTGGTCTCCTTGAGCAGGTTGTAGCAGGGAATCCACTGGTGGTCCTTCATCATTTGCTGGTAGCGCTGAAGAATATTTTCAGGAAATTGATCTTTTATGACCAGGGTGGGGATGGCCGTTTCAGGACCACATCCACTGCACCGGTCATTCCGGTACACCACGTGAAGGATAATGTTCTGGTAAGCTTTGTCAAGATGATGGCGGTGACGCTGCCAGTCGGAAGTGCAGAGGTGAACTTCGACATTTCCTGCCCAGGTTGTCGTTCCGATCTTCAGCCGTGCGTTGAAAAAATCGGGTCCACTTTCTTTGTTATGGTTTCCGGGATGAAGAACGACCAGGGGTTCACCGGATGTTGTCAGAAGTTGTGGATTCAATAATCTGAATTTCCACAAATAGTGAAGAAATTCCTCGTTCATACCCTGGATTTTAATGTTTAATCCGGTTTGCCATCAAAAGGTAATATGTTATGTTAAAAAAATATAAAAGCGCTTTATTTTTGGACAACGTTAGGCGAATGTTTATCTTTGCATAAGAATACTAATCGGTCGTCCAATGGGAGATGTGGAAATCCTTGTTTCTGGAATAGAATATAAAGTGAGGAAACTGAAGGAGCAGCATCAAAAATTGAAGGAAGAAAATGTAACGTATTCCGGTGAGATCAACAAACTGATTACAAACAATAGTGAACAAAAACAAATTATAAACCAATTAGAAGAAAAGATTAATTTACTTAAACTTGCTAAGGCATTAGATACAAAAGAAGGGGACGTTGAATCAAAAAAAAGGATCAACGAGTTATTGCGGGAAATCGATAAATGCATTGGGCTTTTAAATACCTGAAGTAACACCAGGCTTTGACGAGGGCAGAATTTCTACCCTGAACGCAGTTAAAATGTTACATGTCGATGGAAGAACTTTCCATATCAATAGCAGTGGCAGAGCGGACCTACCGTTTGGTAATTGACAAGGAGCATGAGGAACTCTTCCGCAAAGCAGCGAAACTGATTGATAAAAGAATCAAGGATTATTCTACCAGTTATGCATATAAGGACAAGCAGGATCTTCTGGCAATGGTCGCCCTTGAATACGGCACCAGCTATCTGCAGGATGAACAGCTGCTGGTCGAGAAAGATGATTATTGGAAGAATAAGATGATGGAAATCGACAGAACACTGGATGAAGTCTTTCAGGACAAAGTCGATAACGTTCTTTGACAAGTCATTGACGAGTTACCCGCATTCCTTCAGACAGTTTGTAAACCTAACATTACAAATATTAGAGCGACGCTCATCAACCCGTAGGACAGGCCTCATCACGCCTCTGGCGTGATCCGGGTAAAACCGGACGGTGGACGTTCGAAAAGTTTGGCAGCTCTATCCATGTCGTATGAGGTTTATCATTACCTCGCTGGAGAGTGCGGGTTTTTCTTTTCCTCTCCCCTTCTTCAATTAACAAACGTGGTGTTGTTACGCTCCCGTCCGGTGCGGCTACATCACAGCTATTCACTTACTAATACCAAGATACGATGGATGGAATTCTATTATTGATCATCATCGGTGTTACGGGCATCATCATTGGTGGTGTTGTTACCGGAACCATTCTGAACAAGGCCCTGGAACGCAAACGCGATTCCCTGCTGAAAGAAGCCATGGAAAAGGCCGAGATGATTAAAAAAGACAAGATTCTCCAGGCAAAAGAGAAGTTCCTGCAATTAAAGACTGAACATGAACGGTTCATTCACGATAAGAATGAGGAGGTTGCCAAGAATGAGAACCGCCAGAAACAAAAAGAGACCTCGCTTAATCAGAAGATGGAAGAACTTGCCAAAAAGCAAAAGGAGAATATTACCATCAAGCAGGGTCTGATGCAGCAAATGGAGCTGGTCAATAAAAAGCAGGCCGATCTGGATAAATCCATGAAGGTGCAGGTCGAAAAACTGGAGGCCATCTCAAACCTTTCAGCCAATGAGGCGAAGTCCCAGCTTGTTGAGACGCTTAAGGAAGAAGCAAAGGCAGAGGCGCTTGTCCATGTTAAGGACATCATTGATGAAGCCAAGATCACTGCCAACACGGAAGCAAAAAAGATCATCATTGAGACCATACAGCGGACTGCTTCAGAACATGCCATCGAAAATACCGTATCGGTATTCAACATTGAAAGTGAAGAGATCAAGGGTAGGATCATCGGCCGGGAAGGACGTAACATACGGACCCTTGAATCGCTGACCGGCGTGGAAATCATCATTGACGATTCCCCCGATGCCATCATCCTTTCTGGCTTTGATCCGGTGAGAAGGGAAATCGCACGTCTTTCCCTTCATAAACTCGTGACCGACGGCCGCATTCATCCCGCACGGATTGAGGAAGTAGTGGCTAAAACAAAGAAACAGCTTGAACAGGAGATCAATGAAATCGGTAAACGCATAACCATTGACCTGGGTATTCATAATATCCACCACGAACTGATCCGGATGATCGGAAAAATGAAATATCGGTCTTCATACGGACAGAACCTTCTTCAACACTCCATTGAAGTGGCAAAACTCAGCGCGACCATGGCTGCTGAACTGGGGCTTAACCCGAAAAAAGCCAAGCGGGCCGGATTGCTTCACGACATCGGAAAAGTGCCTGATACCGAGCCTGAATTGCCCCATGCCATCCTCGGGATGAAGATGGCTGAAAAATTCAAGGAAAAACCTGAAATTATCAATGCCATAGGAGCCCATCACGATGAGATCGAGATGGATAATCTTTTATCCCCTATTGTCCAGGTTTGTGACGCCATTTCAGGAGCCCGTCCGGGTGCCCGCCGGGAAGTCGTGGAAGCATACATTGAACGTCTCAAGCACCTCGAAGAGCTTGCACTGAGCTATCCGGGGGTGGTAAAAACTTATGCCATCCAGGCTGGCCGTGAACTTCGTGTAATCGTTGGCGCCGATAAGGTAACGGATGTTGAGGCCAACACCATCGCCTTTGACCTATCCAAAAAGATCCAGAGCGAAATGACCTATCCGGGACAAATCAAGATCACGGTAATCCGGGAAACCCGCGCGGTGAGTTATGCCAAATAAAACACATGGAGGCCCTTCAAGATTTTTTCTCAAAGGACAAGCAATCTAACAGTATTCTGGAGGCGCTTGGTGAAGGTCTCGGATTCGTTGATGAAGATGAACGATTCCTTTATCTTAACCAGGCTGCCGCGGATACCTTTGGCCTTCCTAAAGAAGAGATCCTCGGAAAAAGCTTAAAGGAATTTATGTCGGAGGACGAATTCAGTAAAATTCTGTTCGAGACAACCCAAAGGAAAAAGGGCATTTTCAACACCTATCAAATCAGGATCATTCGAAAAGACGGAACTCCCCGGACCATTCTTCTTACTGCCTCACCACGGATCGTGCATGGAAGGTATTCGGGATCGTATGGTATTTTCCGTGATATCACAAAATTAAATTCTGCGACCGAAGCCTTAATACAAAGTGAGAAACGTTTCAGGACGGTTTCCGACATTATTTCCGATTTTGCCGTTTCGTTTCGGGTCGATGAAAATCATTCCTTTACAGCCGAATGGTTTTCAGGAGCGTTACCATTAAGGAATGACGGAATCCTGGACGATATTTTTGACTTGAATTTCTGGAGAAAAACCTGTTTCCCTGATGATCTGCAAAAAATTCAAGATGCGCTGACACAGCTCTTTGAATATAAGGAATCGGTTGTCTTTGAGTACCGCCTGATAACAAAAGATGGTTCTGTCAACTGGCTCGAAATATACGCAACACCGGAAATCGATAAGATTAAGAACCGGGTTGAACGTATTCTCGTCGCAGGAAGGGATATTACGGTTAAAAAAGCCATTGAGGAAGAGTTGCGGCTTAAACATTACATGGTCGAGCATGCCGCAGAATGTATCTTTATGATCAGACCGGATGCATCTTTTATTTATGCCAATGATTCTGCATGCCGGACGCTGGGTTACAATAAGGAAGAGTTTCAGTCGATGCATGTTTATGACATTGATCCCGTTTATGAAAAAGACCGGCTGGTTGAAATATGGGAAAAAATTAAGCGGGAAAAGGTTATCATCAGAGAATCTGTCCAAAGGCGGAAAGATCTGTCGTTAATCAACACTGAACTGATCATAAACTATTTGGTATTTGATAATCAGGAATATGCTGTTTCCTTCGTTAAAGACATCACCGAGCGTAAGACGGATGAACAGATTAAAAGTATTGTCAATGGAATTTTTAATTCCGTCAATTTAAGCACCTCTACACATGAAATATACGAGATAATCCGTTCGGAACTTAATAAAACCTTTGATACACGGAATCTCTGTTTGCTGTTGAACGATCCGGCTCAAAAGGCTTTTCAACTTTATTATACCAGGCAAGGAGTTACCGTTACCGAGTTTACAGCTGCATCGGATTCACTGGAAGCCTGGATCATGAAAACAAAAACACCTTGTTTGCTGACAATTCATGACATCCGTAAGCTGGAAGATGAGGGTGCCATCAAAAAGAATGGGACACCTGCTAAATCTTGGATTGGTGCTCCTTTGCACATCGGAGATCTGGTGATTGGTACGATTTCTGTCCTAAGCTTTGAACATGAAAATGCCTTCAGTGAAAATCATTTGAAAATTCTAAATCTGCTCACGGCGCATGTCTCCATGACCATCTATCGCCGTCAATCGGAAGAAGCACTCAAGATCTCAGAAAATCAACTGAGGGAATCCAATATCGCCAAAGATAAATTCTTTTCCATCATCGCTCATGACCTTCGGGGTCCGTTCAACGCCATCATAGGATTCTCAGATCTACTATACAGCGATTACGACGACCTGGAGGAAGCGGAAAAGAAAACCATGCTCAGGAACATTCATGAAGCCTCGCTCGGGACCTTTAAACTATTGGAAAATCTGCTGGAATGGTCACGGATTCAGACCGGAAGGACCATACCCACTCCCGAGAACATCGATATCAGCACCATCGCCAACAATAGCCTGGGCTTCTTAAAACCCCAGGCAGAAAAGAAGAACATAAAATTGTTTTCCGGTATCCATTTCGGCACCATCGCTTTCTGTGACGAAAATATGATCACCACCGTTATCCGTAATCTGATAGCCAATGCCATAAAATTCACCAACACCGGAGGAAGTGTGCGGATATGGGCTACATTAAAAGAAGAAATTGTGGAAGTGATCGTTGCAGACAATGGCGTGGGGATTTCAACAGAGAATATAAGCAAGCTTTTCCGTCTTGATGAATCCGTCAAGACTCGTGGCACTTATGGAGAGCAGGGTACCGGCCTGGGGCTCCTGCTTTGTAAAGAGTTCATTGAACTGAATAACGGCACCATCTGGGCTGAAAGCGAACCGGGAAAGGGAAGCCAGTTCAAATTTACACTTCCCACCCTGAGAGTTTAATATCTTGCTACGGGTCAGCCGCTGTTATAATTTCTGCCGGTAAAGAAGCTTGTTGTCCCCCTCTCCGGGAATATCATATAAATAAAAGAGGAAATTTTTATGAATCCTGACCTTCTGGGGGTAACCGTGCTCCGCGGTGAGTTTTCGTTTCAGCTCACCGGTGTTCAGGTTGATCTGCCAGAGGGTAAAATTACCAGACTTAGTCATAAAGGAAGTATAGGCTTTATAGTCAGTTTTATCGATATAAATTTCAGTAGTCCATCGTCCGTCGCTGACATCCGGAACCGGCATTCTCAATTTGGAAGTGAACATCCCGTTCATGGTATAAAGTTCCAGTGTATAATCCGCCGTATTAAATACAACAAGAATATCCTTGATCCAGTGAAGGGAAGAAGTGTTGGTTTTATAAACGATCTTTTTTAGCCACAACCAGGTTATAACGTCATCATAATTTCTTGGAGGTTCATGCATGAGCAGATAAGCGTACTCTTGCGGATTCTGGCTCAGCATCTTTAACTTCTCTTTGTCGCCCACGGCAGTGAGAAGCTTTTTTTGACTGTTTTGACGGTTGACCTGGTAAAATTCCACATTCAGTTGATTCGGGCTCTCTTTACGAAAAAACAGAAGGCTGTCAGTGGATATGACACAATCGAAGAGAAATGTCTTAAATCGTTTGATATCGGTTGCGTAACAAAGCATAAGTGTTCCGTTTTGCCGGACCACCTGGTATGCTGAATCTTTGGTCAGTACGTGCAGGTTATGCATACAATCAAGAAATAAACCTTCAGGTTTAAAGGGTAAAACAACCGAAAGTGCAATGGTATCCCCGTCAAGCGATTTACATAGAATCTCAGCCTTGTCGAGCCGGAACCGATAGATCAACAGGTAAACGAAGTTGCTGTCGACTTCATAATCCAAAACGGCATATTTTTTATCTTTAAAAAAAGGGGTGGATTTTGTTTCTGCTTTGATCTCCACTTCCCCGAGCAGATGTCTGTATGGGTTCAACAAGATAGTGATGGTTTTCACTGTACTATCCAGCCAGATCTTCTGGGTTTCATAGCCCACATGGCTGACATTTAAATAAACCGGGCGTGTGTAGATTTTTACACTAAAATCCCCATCGGGATTTGTACTGCATCCCCTCCTGCTTCCGGCAATGCTGATGTTCACACCGGGTACGGGAGCCATCGTCTCACGGTCAAGCACCTTCCCGTTAAACAGGAGACGGGATGTCTGAGCCATCAATATCATGTTGCAAAAGATCACGATCAGAACCGTCAGGCATAATTTGATCCTTTTCAACAAACAACAGGTCATGCCTTCGTTTAATATTTTGGCTTGCTCCATTGTAATCTTTTCAGGTAAATGCGGAGGATCATTAATGGAATGAAACAAATCTACATTCCTCTTCCCTTTCCCGCATCTCTTCCCGCTTTAATTTCCGGGAGAGTTTATTTTTTTAAATGCTTTTGTATTAATACTATTAATTCATCTTGTAAAAAGGGTTTTGAAATATAATCATCGCATCCCGCTTTGATTGCCTTTTCCCTGTCACCTGAAAGTCCATAGGCTGTCTGGGCAATGATGATTATATCCTTATTGAATTGACGGATTTGACGGGTGGCTTCATATCCGTTCATTTCAGGCATTCTGATATCCATCAGAACCAGGTCGATGTCAGGATTGCTGCGGCACGCTTCAATGGCTTCAATTCCGGTCCTTACAATCATTAATTCTTTGCCGAATATTTTCACTGCTACAGAAAGGAACATTTCAGATGTTTCGTCGTCTTCGACGATCAATATTTTCAGGTTCTTCATTGGATTCTCTTTCTCATTACCTGAAATAACATCAGGGATGATGGTTTTCTCCTCCGGGTCAATATGGTAAGGAATAGTAAAATAAAATATGGAGCCTTTCCCTTCTTCGCTTTCCACCCGGATTTTTCCACCCAGCATTTCCACATAGGATTTGGCAATCGACAGACCCAAACCAGCTCCCCCATAAGCATGCTTATCTTCAATGTCGACCTGAATGAATCGTTCAAATATGGCTTCCTGCTTGTCCCTGGGAATCCCGATGCCTGTATCTTTTACAAAAAATTCCAGGTACTTCCCCTTTTTCTCATACCCGAATTCTATGGAGCCTTCGCCGGTATATTTAATAGCATTTTTAACAAGGTTGGTAAGAATCGAATAGATCTTCTTGCTGTCTGTTCTAATGGTGGCTTCTCTTGCCGGCAGGCTGCTTTTAGCGAAAAACTGCAACCCTTTTCTTTCCACTTCAGGTTTAAAAAAGGCATAAATGAACTTGATTGGCTCGTTGGCATTTAATGCCGAAATTGAAACTTCCATTTGTCCCGATTCTATTTTCGAGATATCAACAATATCGTTGATGATACTGAGCAGACGGGCGCCGCTTTTTTCGATGATCCGGATATACTTATGTTGCTCATCGTCCGTAAGATGATGTTCTTTCAGCAATGAGGCAAAGCCCAGAATGCCGTTCATTGGCGTACGGATTTCATGGCTCATGTTTGTAAGAAACGCTGTTTTCAACCGGTCGTTCTCTTCGGCTTTCTCTTTGGCTTTAATAAGTTCCACTTCCGCCAGTTTGCGCTCGGTAATATCAACAATTCCTCCATAAATGATTAATTTTCCGGACTCCTCATACACATTGACACATTCAGCATAAGAATCAACCCAGACAATACCTCCGTTCTTGTGTCGCAAGCGGAGTTCACAATTACTGGAAGAACCTTGAGCCAGGTCGGAAATATTCCGTTTAAAGCAATCCAGATCCTCATCAATAACCAATTTCCCCCAGCACTGCAGAGCCTTGATCTCGTCGATTGAATAGCCCGTAATTCGCTCCGCAGCGCCAGTCTCCAATCAATCGAATAACTGCCTCCCTGAATGCTCATGCAGGAATAGGATATATCAGAGATCGTAGACGAAATATGCCGGAAGCGTTCCTCGCTTTTGTGCAATTCTTTCTCCACCAGTTTTCGCTCAGTGATATCAACAAATGATGCAATTAATTTTCGATTGCTAAACATGGCAAGTGACATGAATGCATACTTCATTTCACCATTTTTATGATAAAACCTGAATTCATATTTATCAGGAGCATCCTTGGGGTCTATCATCCTGCGGCGGTTATATTCCTTTAACCGTTCAAGGTCTTCGGGTAGTATTTGTTGTGTCCAACTCGTTCCGATAACGTCTTGCTGTCTAAAACCACTTTGGTTATAATATTCTTTATTTACCATTGATATGGTTGTATCCGGTTCAATGATCGCCATCGCTGCTGAGTTATTTTCAAAAATTAACCGAAATTTTTCCTCGCTCTCCCTAATCGCGATCTCCGCCTGTTTTTGCTGAGTAATATTTTCGTGCATGATAACAAATCTTTGCGGTTCGCCATCGTAATCTGCTAAAGGGAACATAATCGCACGTATCCAAAGCGGAACATTCGGAAACTCGGGGCAAGAATCATGCACATTGTAAAATGTATCAGGAAAATGCATCACTCCTCCGTTTTTAGCAATCAAGAGATATTTCTCAAATCCCGGTATTTTATTCTGAAGATCATTAAAAATTGAAAAGTCCGAAGGGGGGACACCGCCAAAAAGCAAGGTGTGTGCAGGGTTTACCCTAAGTGTGAAACCTTCCTTATCCACAATCTGAATTGACATCGGATTTTCTTCAAAGATGTCCTGTAACATGACTTCTGCCCGTTTCAGATCGCTGATATCAACCAAAGTCACATGGCATTGGTCACCATTTCCATTCATGATGCCAATAAGGTGAACATGCATTGGCAAGCTGCCTTTCGTTGCGAGGGTCACCTCACAGGTTTCTTTGGTTTTGCTGTTAAATATTTTCTCAAGAAAGAGATCGAAGAATGGCTTGGTATCATTGGTAATAAAAAAGCCAAACGGGTGGTTTTTTAAATGCGATCGTTCCTTGCCAAGCATTTCCGATCCGCAGAGGTTTATCTCAATAATTTCGCCTTTTTGCGTCAGTGTTAAATAACCCGATGGTACAAAATCATAAAGTTCAGTATATTTATCAGCAGCAACTTCTGCCTTCTGACGCAAAGATGCATCCTTTGATGCATGGCTATCCTTTGTTCTTTTCATTGGTTGTTTGTTGATAACTGTTATTCATTGATAATCACTACTCAATGAGAATTTTGGAATTGAAGTCATCGCACAATTAAATATCTGATAATGAAAATATTAAAGGTACGCAATAAAACGATAATCCATATTGTAAAGGCAAAGAAAATTTTATTTTGATACCGGAGCTTGTTTTGCAAGGCATCAAATCAAGCCGCCAAATGATACCAGCAGGTAATCTTTCTGCATTGCCGCTGACATTTTCATTCCGTGGTTATAACTCCGGCAACAAGGTCAAAAAGAGGCCCCATGGTAGTCCCGTAGCTCCCTGACGAGAAGAGAAGAATATAAATAAAGATCATCCTTTTTAAAAATAATTCTCACAAACATAAAAATAAACCGTACCTTGATCGCATCCTAATAAAATCTAGAATTTTATAACAGACAAACGAATAATGAAAAAAGACACTTTGGAATACAGGATGATGCAGGAAAATAATCGATTTAAAGTCCCCAATTCAAAACTGTTGACGGGGTCGACCATAGGAAAATATCCCATAATCCTTGATGGGGGCAGAACCACCATTTTTATTTCGGATAAAAGCAAAGAGTCCGAAACGAGGCAAAAATATGAACTGCGAAAGGATAACAGGGTTAATTTCTATTCAAAAAAACCTAAATCCTGAATTTTTTGGCGGGATTAATCAATGTTCTCATCTTTTATCATTGTCTGATGGATCGTAGTCATAAAAGTTTCCACGGTGGTTAACAGTTTTCAGAATGAAACGATCCATCTTATTCTTTTTTTTTATTATTCTCTGTTCTCCCTTCACAGTTTCTGCGCAAACCACTACGCCCATCCTTACGATTAACACGGAAATGCATACCGTAATGATTCGCAGAATCAGCGCTGATGCCTCGGGCAGACTCATTTTAACTTGCAGCAAAGATAAAACCGCAAAATTGTGGGACGGCCGAACAGGCAATTTAATCAAAACCTTCCACATACCCATTGACCAGGGCAAAGAAGGCATGCTGTTTGCGTGCGCTATTTCACCCGATGGCAAAACCGTTGCGGTTGGCGGCTATACCAGTAAAGATGGATTAAACAACAACCTTTACATTTTTAATACAGCCTCCAATACCCTGAAACACAGGATTACGGGATTACCGAATACCATACAGGATATTGAGTTCTCATCGGATGGGAATTTCATGGTTGCAACATTGAAAGATGAAGGCATAAGAATATTTGAAACGACAACCTGGTCATTGGAAAAATCGTTGACAAATAATGGCTCCACATACTATAAAGCTTCTTTCGATAATACTGGTCGTTTAGCAATAGTCGGTGATAAGGGAAAAATCCGGCTTTACAGCAATACTTTTGAACTGCTCAAAGAAATTGAGGCCAAAGCAGGGAAAGAACCTTTTTCTCTTGCCTTTTCGCCTGATGGCGCTTTATTGGCGGTTGCCTACCTGGATGTACCTAAAATCCAGGTTTTCGATGGTAAGACCCTCAAATTGTTATATGAACCCGACATCACCGGCGCAAACACAAAGGCAGACCAATTGTTTGTGGTATCATTTTCTTACGACGGGCATTATTTAATAGCAGCTGGCGCTTATGCAAAAAAAATATATAATTTATGGTGGCGGGAAATCCGTGTATGGACAAATAAAGGAAAAGGAAGTTATACGGATCATTCTGCCTGCATGAACAGCATTATGAGCATTAAACCTTTGCCTGACAATTCTTTTATCTACTGTGGCTCTAATCCCGATTTTGGCAGAATGAAAATTGACGGTACTGAAATATTTTACAAGCCTTCTGAAACCAATCCTTATAACGATGACGATAAAACCCAATTAAGAATAAATAATACCGGTTCTGTTATTGGAGTAAAGCCATGGAGTAAACTTCCATTGACATTTTCAGTTATCGACCGCTCGCTCAAAGTTGCACGTTATAGTGAAGGCACTTCCTGTACCAATTCTTATGCAGGGTTAATTATAACGGATTGGTATGATGGAAAACCACCCAAAATAAACTCAAAAGAGGTTGATTTTTTACACAAGACAGGGAGTTATTCGGTTGATATTTCAAAGGATGCCAAAAAAATTGTATTCGGATCAAGCTCTAATATTTATTGCACCGATGCCGGAGGAACCAAACTGTGGGATGCGCCTGTTCAAGGAATACCGTGGTCTGTAAATATTTCGGATAACGATAAAGTAGTGGTTGCCTCTCTGGCAGATGGTACCATTGGCTGGTACTCGATGGAAGATGGCACCCTGCTGTTCTCCTTGTTTTTGCACCCCGACAACAAACGCTGGGTGTTGTGGTCGCCCAAAGGAGCCTTCGATTGCTCACAGGGTGCAGACAATTTAATTGGCTGGCATGTCAATCAGGGGCCCGACAAAGAAGCACTGTATTATCCGGCGAGTCAGTTTTTCGAAAAGTTTTATACGCCTAATCTGGGCGCACGCATTCTTTCAGGCGAAGAAATCACCGGTTCAGATTTAAGCCTCACTGGTTTTAAACTTCCGCCGCTTGTAAAAATTACTTCACCCAATGCCAATATTCGTGGTTTCAAGCCCATCAATAATGTAATCGAATCCGAACAAGAATTCATTGATGTAACCGTGGAAGTGACAGACCAGGGTGGTGGTATTGATGAAATATTGCTATATCACAATGATAAATTGGTAGAAACAACCAACAGGGGCTTCAAACCCGTGGAACAAAAAAACGACAGATCGAGCAAAACGTTTACTATCACCCTAACGAACGGTGAAAATAAAATTAAAGCCACTGCTTTCAATAAACAACGCACTGAAGCCATTGCCGACCAACTGATAATCAATTACGCCGGAACGCAAGCCAGCAAATCCGATTTGTACCTGTTTGTCATTGGCATAAACGAATATAAAAACACCAAATACAATCTGAATTATGCCGTAGCAGATGCACAGGGATTTAAACAAGAGATTGAGCAAGGCAGTCGTGGTATTTTTAATAGCATAAAAGCGGTTTTTTTAACAAACTCGGAAGCAACAAAACCCCGGATTATTAATGAAATTAGTAACATCAAGTCACTGGCCAAACAGGACGATATTTTTATTTTCTATTATGCCGGTCATGGCGTAATGAGTGAGGAGCAAGAGCCGCAATTTTATATTATCCCACATGATGTGACCCAATTATATGGCAATGACCAGATCCTGAAAAGTAACGGGATTTCAGCAAATGAACTGAAAGTATTTTCCACTGAGATAAAGGCACAAAAGCAGTTGTACATTTTAGATGCATGTCAATCGGGAGGAATGGTAGGAATGCTTGCAAAGCGGGGAGCTGCCGAGGAGAAAGCCGTCAATCAATTGGCTCGCAGCACCGGAACTTATTGGTTTGCGGCAAGCGGCAGTGAGCAGTTTGCCGGCGAATTTACCCAACTGGGACACGGTTTGTTTACTTACTGTATCTTGCAAGGTTTGTCGGGCAAAGCCGATGGACAAAATGATAAAAAAATTACCGTTCAGGAGTTGAGTTCCTATCTTAATGATCAGGTGCCCCTTTTCTCAAAACAATACAAAGGTGGATCACAATACCCCAATACCTATGGCTACGGAAACGATTTTCCAATAATAATAGTTAAGTGAACGAAGAATTTCCAAAGTATCACATATTCTCCCCTCCCAGAGTGTCCCCTAAAATTCTTTGAAATAGGTTTCTACAATCGGGATAAACTTTTCATCTTTTGTTACGAGGGCAATCCGCAGTTAAATTATGCCCTGAATTGTATGAACGTCCTGAAAGCATTTACTTATTATTTTTGTTGGGTAATGTAAAGTAAAAGGTGCTTCCTTTCCCCTCTTCGCTTTCTACCCAAATCTTCCCACCGTGTTTTTCGACGAAATCCTTGCAGAGTATTAATCCCAAACCCGTACTAGGCTCTCCTTCTGTACCTTTACGGTTTGTCAGTTCATCAATGCGGAAGAGCTTATCAAGCATATTTTTGTTCATTCCGATACCCGTGTCACTGATTGATATTTCAACTGAATTGTCTGACATCGGCTTTGCTGCTATAATGATTTCCCCTTCTTTGGCAGTAAACTTTACAGCATTGAAAACTAAATTACGCATCAGGCTTTCGAACATTTGTGTATCAGCCATCACGGTCAGATCCTCAGGAATATCATATTTGATTCTGATCATTTTCTTGTTGGCAGCATCGCGAACCAACTCAACAATTGGTACAATCCCATTCAACAATGTGAATGATTTAGGTTTAAAACTAATTATACCCCGTTGTATCAACGACCACGCAAGCAGGTTTTCGAGCAGGTCGAGGAGTTTGTTCGCGGAGCTTCTCATACTCATCGCAATCTTCTGAATTTCGTCCAGCCTCATTGTTGGCAGGTCTTCTACCATCATTCGTGTAAAACCAAGTAATGAATTGAAAGGGCTGCGCAGATCATGGGCAATGATGGAAAAGAATTTGTCCTTTTCGGCATTGGCTTTTAGAAGTTGTTCGGTTTTAAGTTTGATTTCTGCCTCTGCCTTCTTTCGGGCGGTGATATTTCTAGAAATACCAAGGACTGCGATAACATCTCCGTTATCGTTGGTTGCAGGAGATAAACTAACGTCAATCCATATTTTTCCAATCGGGAACTCCTCTTCAATTTCTGTCTGAATTCTTTGCTTATTTTCAATGACTTTCTTTATAACTTCCAAATGAGAATTTGCAATTTCAATTGGGTAAATTTCTGTTAAGTGTTTCCCGATAACATTTTTTGCCTCTGAGTAGAAATTTTCGGCGGCGATTGAGTTAATATATTTAATATATCCCTCGTGGTCAATCAAATAAATCATTTCGGGTGATGATTCTGCAAGAAGACGATAGCTTTCTTCGCTCATGTACAGCGCCTCCTCCATCCTTTTGCGTTCGGTGATATCACGAGCGATCCCTATATAACTGATCAATTTCCCGCTGGCATCGTATATGAGTGACCCATTTGAAGAATGCCACCGCCAGGTCCCGTTATTGTGTTGTACCCGATATTCGATCCCGCTTGCATTTTCACCCGTCGTTATGACCCGCTCTATAAAAGCACGACACTTCTGAACGTCATCCGGATGAATAAAGTTCTCAAAAGATTGACTGATGACTTCATGGCTGTCATGCCCGAGCATAATTTCCCAGTTGGGAGAAATGTAGGTCAAGATGCCACTGGGTTCCAGCGTGTAAATAATATCATTGGCATTTTCCACGAAAGAGCGGAACCGTTCTTCGCTCTCACGCAGCGCATCTTCCATCTGTTTTCTTTCAGTGAAATCTGCAAGAGTTCCTTCAATTCTGACGACTTTGCCATTTTCGTCTTTAACCAAATGAGAATTCACCATCACGACGATCTTTTCACCCCTTATGCTCTTTGAATTAACCAGATAGTTCCTGATGATTCCGTCGTTCATCAACATGTCCAGATAATTCGACCTCTCATCCGGATTCTGCCACAAATCAGGTATTTTGACTCCTTTCATATCTTGGTTTGGATCAAAGCCGAAAATCTTCTTGAAAGCCAGATTATGATCCAGTAACAAGCCATCCAGTGTGCAGCTATAGTATGCTTCATCCAGATTGGTTATGATATCACTGAACTTCTGTCTGCTCTCCCATAAATCCTTTTCAATCTGCGTGCGCTCGGTAATATCGTGCGCCGTAGAGAGCGCGCCAATAACGTTTCCGCTGTTATCTTTGAGTACCCTGCACCACCAGGACAAAAGCCGCTTTTCTCCATCCTTGCGCCATTGCCAGCTCTCCACATGAATTACATCTTCGCTACCGTCAAAAAGCGGATTGACCGCTTTATAGGTTTCCTGCTCTCCAACGAAGTAAATGGCCGCTTCTTTACCAAGGACATCCTCGCCATAAAACTCTAATCCGGCCAGGTTCGTCCAGGTGATTATTTTATTCTTGTCCACTTCTATTATTATATCCGGAATGGCAGTTAACAGGGCTTGCTGGCGGGAGGAGAGGGCGTGCAGTGCCACTTCAGCAACCTTACGCTCGGTGATGTCTTGATATATTCCTACAACCTCGACGATTTTGCCATTGGCATCCAACAATGCTTCGCCGGAGCCATACACGTGAGCGATTGTACCATCGGGCTTAAGGATTCGGCATTCAACGGACTGTGGTTTGTTCTCTTCCAATGATTTTCGGGTGGCTTCTGCGACCATGGCACGGTCTTCGGGGTGAAACGCCTGGAGAGTCATCTCAGTGGTGAGGCTGACACTCTCCGGCGCGATGCCAAAGATGGTATACATTTCGGCAGACCAAATCACTTTGTTTCCCGCAGGTATCCATTTCCAATTGCCAATCTTGCCAATGCTTTGGGTTTCGCTCAAGCAGTGTTCGCTCTCCCTCAATGCTTCCTCCGCCCGCTTACGCTCTGTGATTTCATTTTTATATGATGCTTTTAATTTACCATACTCCTTCCGTAATTCCTGTAACTCTTTTAGGAGTTCTTCCTTAGTTTTATTTAAGGTACTCATATTATTTTCATTTTCAAGCAGTAAAGATAGAACTAAAAAGCCTGTACATAATCAGAACATATAACAAATTGTTTTCGGATGCCGGGTCTCCTTTGAAATAAAACTAAAACAAAATCCCTGATAGTTGAACGATTTGGGGCTCAACTTGGTCACTAATGATAACAGGAAGCGAGACACACGGGAGTTGAAAAATTTCCTGTAACATTTCACCAGGTATAGTAGTCTAATACCGAAAACTGATTCAATGTTCACCAGGGAACACATTCTTGCCCTTCAGGATGATGAGACCTTTATGCTATATGCCATATTGGTCGAAGGTCTTCAGATAAAGGAGTTGGAATTTGATGAATCACGCAATCCACGGGTGCTCGAAGAAATTAAGCTATTGAGAAGACTTATTGATAAGGCACTTGAGTTGATAGTGACCAATACAGCTTCGAATTCGATGAATTAACTGCATGGCAAGTCAATCTAACGATTATTTCTGATTACTCCCACTATTCCAAGAAAAAAAGCCACCCCTTGGGCGGCTTCTTCAATATAGGCGAATTGTACAGTGAGTTATAAACTGTCCTCAAAATCGGCTTCAACTGGCGTTGTTGGAGCCAGGGCTCTGATATCAATTGTAAAATTGATATCATCATCATTAAAATCAATTTCTACTGGTGTTACTGGTGCAAGGTTCTGGATATCTTTCGGACTAAGAGCCTTTTTGGCTGCTGGTGTGCGAGCATAACTCATATTAATGGCTGTACTGCTCAACAATAAAATGCCAATTACCAGAATGACTTTATTTATGGTTTTCATATCTTAGGTTTTATATTAATGTTAATTTAGACTAATTAAATACAAAAATAAACAATATTTTCCATATAACAATAAATTTAACAGAATTTTAGAATATTTTTATTCCTTGCGGGGTACATCTGTGATGGCATTGCTTAAACCGACTTCACCCATTCATAGGCCATTTCTAAAGTTTCAAATATTTTACATTCCCAGAGGGTTCCCACAAATTCTTTGAAATAGGTTTTTATAATCGGAACAAACTTTTCATCTTTTGTTACGACAACAATACGCATCCTTTTGGATGTCCAGTTTGAAGATGTTCTATCGAGGGTGCCTATTATTTTGGCATCCGTGTGTGTTAAAAGATTATTTGTGACCTCGGTATAATCTGAAATCTGATATTTAATCGTTTCAAATCTTTTGTCTCCATACATAATGTCATTCATTGACCGAGCCTCCTGGTCGGTAACCGTACCTGAATGTTTGAACAGGATACCATTTTTTTCCCAAATAATCTTGCAAGCCATTTTATAAAAGTTGATTTATTCCCTGATTTTGTCTGAACTTTCCTAACACATTTTCAGTCATCTATTTTTCGGTAATGTGAAGTAAAATGTGCTCCCTTTTCCCTCCTCGCTTTCTACCCATATTTTCTCACCGTGCTTTTCGATGAAATCCTTGCAGATAATCAATCCCAGTCCTGTGCTAGGTTCGTTATCTGTACCCTTGCGGCTTATATCTGTATCCAATTTGAAAAGATTTTCGATCATTTCCTTCTTCATCCCGATGCCCGTGTCATTTATTGAAATCTCAACCGAATTATCGGAAATGGGTTTCGCAGCAATGTTGACTTTCCCTCCTTGTGCTGTAAACTTCACGGCATTGGAAAATAAATTACGCATGATGCCCATAAACATATTCTCATCGGCGAAAACCACCAAATCTTCAGGGATAAAAACGCTGATCTGAACCTCTTTTTTATTTGCCGCTTCCATTACCGGTTTTATGCTTTCAGTTATTTTGGGCATTAATAAAACGGAAGTAGGGTTAAAAGTAGTTATACCCCTTTGGGAACGTGACCATTCCAAGAGGTTTTCCAGTAAATTGTAAAGATTAGAGGCCGAAGTTCGCATCGACTGGACTATCTTTTGAATTTGCTTAAATGTCATGGAATCAAATTCCTCTGTCATCATTTGTGTAAAACCCAGAAATGAATTGAAGGGACTACGCAAGTCATGAGCAATGATGGAAAAGAATTTGTCTTTTTCGGCATTGACTTTTATAAGTTGTTGGGTTCTAAGTTTGATTTCTGTTTCTGCCTTTTTGCGCTCAGTCATATCACGAAATATCGCAAAAGAGCCAATGAATTTTTTATCTTCGAAACAGGGAGATGCAGTACCAAGAATATCTTTTTTACTTCCGTCTTTTAAAACTATTTGGTGCTCAAATGAACCGGTTTTACCTTGACGGCGTTTCTGTGTTTCGTTTTCAATTATTTCAATATTCTCGCCAAAGAGAAAATCATTTAAACATAATCCCGTTAATTCTCCTTTGTCGACTCCAAATATTTTTTCGGCAGACGGATTAGCATAAACAAATATTTCGTCTTCATTTAAGAAACCAACTCCTTCACCAATGTTCTCAACTAATGCACGATATCTTTCCTCACTCTCCTGTAATGCCTCTTCCACCCGTTTGCGTTCCGTGATGTCTAAAATAGAAACGATACTTTGGTTGGTGGTGGGCACCAGACCTATATCAATGATGGCATTCCGTATTTCTCCTTTTTTATTAACAAGTTTTACTTCATATTTTTTGGGTACTAAATCGGGATTTTGACGCCTAAGCCGGTGATTCTTCATCATTTCCTGCAAACTCTCAGGAGCAACATACTGAATCCATTTCTGCCCAATAAGTTCAGTAGACGTATATCCCGTAATGGAATAACACTCATTGTTGGCCATAAGGATGGTGGTATCTTCTTCAACAATTAATGTTGCAGCGCCTGTAGACTCAAAGATTGTCTGATACTTGGCTTTACTCTCCTGCAGTGCTTCTTCAGCCATTTTGCGCTCAGTGATATCATGCATAATACCGATGATCTTATTTGGCTGCTTGTCCTCATCCCGCACTAATCTGCATGTTAAAGAACATTGAATCAGAGAACCATCTTGGTTTTTCAACGTAATCTCGAAGTCTTCCACTCTTTGCATTTTCTGCAATTCCTGAAGCAGGATTTTCCTTCTCTCCGGTTCAGAATAAAAATTGAACATGTTTTTGCCGAGCAAGTCTTCACGTCGATAAAGTCCTTTGGAAAGAATATAAATAGAAGGGCTGACTTCCAAAATTGTTCCGTCTATTGACGCTTCGTAATAAACATTCTGGATATTCTCAAAAATGTTTCTGTATTTTTCCACACTCTCCTTTAATGCATTTTCTTCCCGCTTGCGTTTCGTTATGTCGCGCGCCGTAGAAAGTGCGCCAATGACGTTTCCGCCGTCGTCTTTGAGCACCCTGCACCACCAGGACAGAAGCCGCTTTTCTCCATCCCTGCGCCGTTGCCAACTCTCGACATGAATAACATCTTCGCTACCATCAAAAAGCGGATTGACGGTTCCATAGGTTTCCTGTTCTCCTTCAAAGTAAAAGGCCGCTTCTTTGCCAACCATATCCTCACCATAGAACTTTAATCCTGCCTCATTCGTCCAGGTGTATATTTTGTTCTTGTCTACTTCAGCGATAATGTCTGGAATAGCGGAAAGCAGGGCTTGCTGGCGGGAGGAAATGGCGTGCAATGCCTCCTCCATCTGTTTGCGTTCGGTGATATCACGTGCAATATGGATTGACCCCGAAATATTACCTTCTTTATTCAGCAAGGGTGCAACAGTGACGGAGAACCATCCATTCAAATGTTCTAAGAAAATCTCGGCTGTATGCTCTTTACCGTCCTCTATCAATTGTGAGTGCGGACAAGAAGCCGGCGGTTCATTCCTCTGATGCATACATAGGAAACATTTTGACCCGACCAATAATTCCGATGAAACTGCCGCAAGATTAATCAAAGTCCGATTGGCACGAAGGATATTATGCTCATCGTCAAGAATAAAAATAAGGTCGGGCGACATATCAAAAATGTACTCAAAATCAATACCCTTGAGTTTTGGGGTGTTCAATTGGTCCATATATTAAACTTTTTACTTTCAGCCCACTGCTGCTATTCATTTAATATCATCAACCGACGTATATTCATTTTAGAATTGTCGCAATAGTAATTTTCTGAAAATGAAAATGTTAAAGATAACAAAAAAAAATGACAATGCATAGAAATAAAATATTTATTTTGATTGGAGGGGGGCATATAATCTTAAGGACCCAAATTATACCCCGTTAACACTTACGGTTTATTTGCTTGCACTGCGGCTGACATTTTCATCCGGCGTTCCTGACCCATCGGTATAATGGCTGCAATAAGGGTAAAAGATGCCCCGTGGCAGGGTTTGGTGGTTATCTCTTATGTGCATTTTAAAAACAAAGCCCCGCAACTTGCTTTGTTACAGGGCTTTTCATTTTTGTTTTGCGGACTGGACGAGACTCGAACTCGCGACCTCCGCCGTGACAGGGCGGCATTCTAACCAGCTGAACTACCAGTCCTTAATTGGAGGTGCGAAATTAACTGTTTTTTCACAATAAGCAAGCATCTTTCTCAAAATTCTTTGATGAAAGCCCCATCCATAGGCAATACATGGCAACGGATTTTTAGCAGCATGGCTTCATCCCTCCATTTTTTAATCCGGTTGCGCGCATTCGTGCCGTCAATGATGATCTCCCGGACAATAAAATGATTTAAGACTTCACTGAGACATATTTCAGGGTTGCGGGAAATGATCAGATAATCCAAACGGATCTTTGAGGTCAGCCCGGCCGGCACCCTTGTCCTCAAAACCCCGATCCGGTGATCCCTGAATTGAAAAAAACAACCATCCCCAAAGAGCTGGTCACAGACAATTCTCCCAGCCAGTTTTCGATTATCAATGCCCAACCAGAAAGAACGGTTCCTTTTTATTCCATGTGCATTCCAGTTGCTCCGGATAATCGAAAGGTCGCGGGGGAACTGAGTCTCAAGGTTCCTGACAGACTTCAGATCATAAAAAAGGATCGATCGGTCCTGGCTGGTAAATTCGAAACACGATGTCCGGTTGAAATGATATACCATCATCCAGGATGAACCCAACCGGTTTATTTTAAAGGTTAAAAAGGAAATGTTCAGGCAGATTGCTCCTCCAATCAGCAAATAGACATAAACAGGTCTTTTTGTTGAAACGAATAAAAACGCAAACCCGATGATCAGATACATCATTAACATCTCTGGCACGGTAATAAAGATCCCCCGGCTTGCAGAGGCAGGCAACTGTTCCATCCGCAGAATAAAAAAATTGAGCACCCATACCAGCCAGCTGAGAAGTTTTGAAACAACGAGCGACAGAAAAGGGACTGTGCCGAACACGACAGCCGCAATTCCCGCGTAGATGATCAAGGTTGAAAACGGAACGACAAAAAGGTTGGTGAGCAGGAAATAATTCGGGAACTGGTGAAAATAATAAAGCGTGACAGGCAGGGTTGCAAGTTGGGCAGCCAATGTTACCGACATGACAGACCAGAGCTTGTCGGGAATCCATTTACCTGTGATCAGCAGATTGTAGATGGGTTTATAAACAAGAACAATCCCGATGACCGCCAGATACGAGAGCTGGAATCCGATATCGAATAGCAGCAACGGGTCAATGATCAGAAGAAAGAAAAGGGATGCCGCAAGGATGTTGAACATCTCAGGGTTCCGTTTCATGGATTTTCCGATAATGATAAAACTCAATGTTGCTGCTGCCCTCAGGACCGCGGGTGAGAGTCCGGTCAGAAAGGCGTAAAACCATATGAACCCAAGCATGATTATCATTTTCATGATCCGCCCGATTCTTGCCTTATTCAGAAATCCAAGAATAAACTCCAGGAAAATAAAAATGATCCCGACATGCATCCCGGAAACGGAAAGAATATGCGTGACCCCGGTGGCAGAATAGGCATTTCTCAGATCGGTATCCACATCGTCCACATAACCCAACAACAGGGCAGCCGCAACGGCAAATTCACGCCCGCTGATCCGGTTATCACGCATCAGTTCCAGCATCCGGTTACGCAGCTGAAAAGCAATCCTGCGTAACGGGCTGGTCGTACCCAGCGCTATGGTTCTCCAGGCATAATGATCGACCCAGGTTATATATCTGATGCCTTTTTTTATCAGGTATTTCGGATAGCTGAACGAGTTTGGATTCGCATTATCAGTCAGTTGATCGAATGATGCATGAAACAGGATAAAATCACCATAATCCAATGAACAAGAAGGTGAGTTTGAACGCAGATACAAAAGGCACTTCCCGTGCACAGGCAGCCAACGGTTATCCTTTTGAATACACTTTATCGCTACCATGGCCTTCAGGTAAGATTTACGGACCGGGACCGGTTCGATGACCTCTGCCAGAAACCATCCTTCCGTGTCTCTGCCCGGATTCTCATGCTTCAGGGAATCTATTTTGAATCCCGTGATATCAGTCGCAAAGAAAAAAAGAGAAAGAAAAATCACGAACCCGGGCAACCAGCGCAACCGGTAAAGCTGAAGCCTGGTTGGAAAAAGATTCAGAAGAAGTAGCAGCAGCAATCCCGGCACATAGAACCAGACAGGAAAAGGAAGTTTGTTTTCAAGGCACAATCCCGCCACAATCCCTGCAATAAACGGGAAGAAAAGCCGGAGCAGCGGAAAAGGTCTCCAGGGATTCATGGGTCTGCCCTTTTATCTCCTTAATCAGGAAAAACAAAAAAGGTGATACCCAATCAGTGGCAAAATTTCGATTGGTATTCGCTGGCCTTAGGGGAACCTAACTCAGCAGCCGTTTTCCAGTCGATGCACGCCCCAGCCTGATCACCAAGGTATTGTTTTGCAACTCCGCGCTTCACAAGAGGTTCCGCCTGGGCTGGAAAACGTTGAATGATCCGATCGTATTCCCCCAGGGCATCCTGATACCTTTTAAGATACATCAGGGCAAGTGCTTTATTCATCCTGGGATCAAAGGCTTCCGGATCCATCCGTATGGTAACGGAAAAATCGGTCAATGCAGTTTCATAATCACCCACTGCCGCCCTGGCGGCTCCCCGGCTCGAATAATAGTCACCCTGGGTCGTATCCATTTCGACTGCTCGGGTAAAATCCTGAATGGCACCCGGATAATCCCTGAGCTGGAACCGGCATAACCCCCGGTTGTAATAAGCATCAGGGAAATCGGGTTTGTACTGGATAGCCCGGGTAAAGTCATCTTGTGCCTCCTGGAAAGCCGAAAGATCGAACCGGGCCAGTCCAAGGCTATAATACGCTTCAGGAAAATCTGCCTTGAGGGAAATTGCCTTGGAATAATCCGGGATGGCTCCCCGGTGATCACCCATGTTATCTTTTGCCAGAGCCCGGTTATAATAAGGCTCAGGATATATGGGTTTTAATTGAATGACCCTGGAAAAATCGCGGATAGCTCCCTGATAGTCTTTCATCTCGCTGAAAACGATACCCCTGTTATAATAAGGTTCAGCTTCGGTTGAATCGATGTCAATGGCTTTATTGAAATCCCGGATGGCAGCATTGAAATCACCCAGTTTGGCCTTCATGATGCCAGAATCGACCAGTTCCTTAAGCGGAGTCTTCTGGGAAATGGCGTCTGAAAAACAGAATATAAGGAAAGCACCAAGAAAAAGAAATCTCGTCCCTCTCCCTTTCATGTCTTGAATCCGGTAACCAGCGTCAGCAATTTATTTGCAATATTTGATAATCAGGTCTTTGGCTGCCGTCAACCCAAGGGTATATGCCGATTGCCAGTCGGAACATGCACCGGCCTGATCCCCCATTTCATGTTTTACCCTTGCCCGGTTGTCAAAGGCATTGGCATATCTGGGATCAAGAGAAACGGCTTTATTAAAATCTTCGAGGGCTGGCTGTAATTGCTTCAGGATGAGCTTGGCCGCCCCACGGTTGTTATAAGCCGACGGACTTTCCGGATTCTGCTTGATAGCTTCGTCATAATCCTGGATAGCCCCTTTGAAATCACGGAGGTAATGCCGCATCATTCCGCGGTTGGAATAAGCTTCGGGGTATTTGGGATCGAGGTTGATCACGGCAGTATACTGGTCAACAGCTCCCTTGTAATCCAGTTTCTTGAATTTGATGGCTGCCATGTAATTTCGTGCAAGAGGGTTACTGCGGTCACGCATGATACATACCTTCAGATCATCCTCTGCTCCCTGGATATCCCCCATTTCATACCGTGCAATCCCGCGCACAAAATTTCCATCTGGATAGTTCGGTAACAGCGCGAGTCCATCGGTAGCATCACGGAGCGCCGACTGGTAATTTCCCAGCATCAGATATGCAAACCCCCTGCGAATATAGGTATTCCCATTCTTAAAGATTCCCAGTGACTTGGTATATTCAGTAATGCCCCCTTCGTAATCGCCAGCTTTACACTTTTCTCCTCCCGCTTTGAACAGTTCGAGCGCCCTGAGCTCATTCGGGTCGGTAATTTTCTTCTCGGGAGCCGGCTTTTTAGAAAGCTGCGCATTGGAGTAGTTCCGTAATGCTTTTTGCTTCGGATCAAGCGAGTCGGGCTTTACCGGGTTGAGCTTGACAACCTGCTTCTGACCTGCCGGTGTCTGGGGTGGTTTCGTCTGTCCAAATGTCTGGAGTGATACACCCATTGAAAGAAGGATACAAATCATACCGGAAAACCTGTGGAAACGGTTCATTCTCATATAAAATTTTGTTTCAGTATTAAACTCACTTCTTCTGCAAATATTGTATCATCAGCGCGGCAGCCCTGCCTGAAGCGCCCTTTCCTCCCAGGATTTCATGAAGGTTGGAATAACCCTTGAGGATTTCCGTTCTGATCTCCTGGTCATGAAGGATTTTATGTAAATCATCTTTCAGGTTGGCTGTCGTCAGGGAATTCTGTATCAATTCATGGATCAATGATTTCTCCAGGATAAGGTTGACCAGGGAGATATGCTTCACCTGCACGATCCGTCTGGCAACTGCATACGACAGGATATTCCCCTTGTAGCAAACCACCTGGGGGACATTCATCAGGGCCGTTTCCAGGGTTGCTGTTCCCGATGCGACAAGGGCTGCCTCGGAGAATGAAAGCAACGGATAAGTTTGTCCCGACAACAGGCTAACCTTGGTTTCTCTGATGATTTCCCTGTAAAATGCTTCCGGTATGGAGGGAGCAGCAGCGATGACAAACTGATGATCAGGAAATTCGGGCACAATCGTCAGCATGGTTCGCAGGATCTTTCCGATTTCCATTTTCCGGCTACCCGGAAGAAGAGCGATCAGTGGTAAGTCGGTGAGATGATTTCGCAACAGGAATTGCTCCTTCCTTTCATCCGGTCGCATCCTGTCAATCACATCCAGCAAGGGATGACCAACAAAATCAACCGGATATCCGAAACGGGCATAAAATTCCTTTTCGAATGGCAGGATCACAAACATCCGGCTCACATAAGCCTTTACAGCTTTAACACGGGAGGAGCGCCAGGCCCAGAGCTGCGGTGAGATAAAATAAAAGACGGGTATCCCGTGCCTTGAAGCAAACCTTGCCATTCTTAGGTTGAATCCCGGGTAATCAACGAGGATCAGGACATCCGGTTTATATGCAAGAATATCGTTTTTGCAGAAACGAAAATTTTTCAGGATGACCGGAAGATGGGAAACCACTTCCATGAAACCCATGTATGCCAGATCGCGGTAATGCATCACCAGCTCTGCACCCTGTTGTTGCATCAGGTCGCCACCCCAGCAACGAAAGGATGCATCGGCATCACGGTCGGTAATTTCCCTGATCAGGTTGGAACCGTGCAGGTCGCCTGAGGCTTCGCCGGCAATGATGTAATAGCGCATCAGAACCAATGTTGAATGGAATCCAGGTAGGACACGGCGGTAAAATCGAACTGAACAGGCACGATGGCAATATAATTGTTTTCCAGCGCCCATTGATCGGTATCAATGCCCTCGCCGATCTTCACAAATACCCCTTTCATCCAGTAATATCTCCGGCCGTTCGGATCTTCCCTTTCATCAAAGTCTTCCTGCCAGGTTCCTTCCGACTGCCTGCAAACACGGATCCCCCTTATCTCCCGTTCCGGGATTGAAGGGATATTGACATTCAGACAGACACCCGCAGGTAATCCTTCCTGCATGACTTTTTTCGCGATCATCTTCACGAATTTCCCGGAAGGGCTAAAGTCCGCACCGAGGCTATAGTCATCTAATGAGAATCCGACGGATGGAACACCGGCCATCGCCCCCTCAAAAACTGCAGCCATGGTGCCCGAGTAAATAATGTTGATGGATGCATTCGTTCCATGATTGATGCCGGAGAAAAGGAAATCAGGCCTGCGGCGGAGAATAACCTTGAAAGCCAGCTTAACACAATCGGCAGGGGTACCATTACAGCTGTATTCCTCATAATTTTCCCCCCTGGCCAGCAATTCGAACCTCAGAGGAATGTTGATGGTAACGGCATGGGCTGTGCCAGATTGCGGCCGGTCGGGAGCAACAACCACAACCTTCCCATAAGACCGTAAATCATGGATCAGGGCTCTGATCCCCGGAGCTTTGACACCATCGTCGTTGGTTATCAGGATAAGCGGTTCGTTCTTCATTGACTTGACCAAAAGACATTATTCGTTACAAGACCACAAAAGTATGAATTATTCAGCTAAATCGATACCAGAACCGGTGCATTTGACCCGATATCCGGTCAAATGCAGGTTTAAGGAAAGATCATAAAGGGATCTCAGAATTTCAGGAGCTCTTCATAAAGCTCCTTCAGGGGTAAGCCCATGACATTGAAGAAAGAACCTTCGATTTTGCTGATCCCGATGTAGCCGATCCACTCCTGACAACCATACCCCCCGGCTTTATCAAAGGGACGGAAATTATCAATGTAGTATTCGATCTCCTCCATACTCAGGTCCTTGAAGTGAACTGAAGATGTGACGTGGAAGAGGATCCTTTTTTTCCTCGACTTCAGACAAACGGAGGTGATCACGTCATGTTTCCTTCCCGATAATTTTTGCAGCATCATAACAGCTTCCGGGTAATTTTTTGGTTTTCCCAGAATCTCTTCACCAAGACTGACAATCGTATCGGCAGCAATAATGATCGACCGGGAAGGCAACCTGGCCGTGTCAAAACTATCCGCTTTGAGACCGGCTAAATAATCTGCAACCTTTTCCGGTTCCATTCCCTCAGGATAATCCTCCGCTACTTTCGTTGAGAGTATCTCAAAATCAAGCCCAAGCTCCTTTAATAAATACTGCCGCCTGGGCGACTGGGATGCAAGGATAAGGTTAAAGCCTTTCAGCCGGTGGTTGATCATAGGGGTTCACTTATTTATGGATAATACCTGCATGGATAAGATGCCAGCTAAAATTAGGTCTCCTCTCCTTTCCATTCCTTGTCAACCTGTTTCTGTGGCCTATTTATCTGGTCAATCTTCAGATCAAAATAATCGTTGATTACGTAACCACCGATAGTGACCAGGACGGTGACCAACACCAGAATTGAAAAATCAATCAGGTTTGTTGAAGTAAGAGGTTCCCCGTCATTATTCATATGAATATTACCATTGATAGGCATCATTGTTCATCCATTTCCCCTGTATTTTCAGCACCTGTTCAATGACATCACGGGCACAGCCTTTCCCTCCGGGAAAATGGGAAATATAGGTAGAAATGGCTTTGATTTCCTCCGCTGCATCTGCCGGACAAGCTGAGATACCTGCTTCGAGCATTACTTCATAATCGGGAATGTCGTCTCCCATAAACAAGACCTGAGAGGGAATAAGGTGGTTATTTTTCAGATACTCACGGAAGACCTCAAGCTTATTTTCTACCCCGAGAAACACATCGGTAATCTGAAGCGCACTCATGCGCTGAATCATGGAAGGAGAATGCGCTCCCGAAATCACTGCCACGAGATACCCTTTCTTTTTGGCCAGTTGCAACGCATATCCGTCCTTGACACCCGAGATCCGGTATGCTTCGCCTTCTCCGGTCATGATCACACTGCCATCGGTAAGGACGCCGTCGTAATCAAAAATAAATGTATTGATGTGTTTGAGATGTTCTTTATAGTTTGACATGCGCCTTTTTATATTTGATGATATTTTTACTTATTAGGTCATAAATTTCCCGGTAAAAGTCATCTTTTGCAAGCATTTCCAGATGTGTTTCGATGATCCGGAGGTCCTCACGTATAGCCGGCCCGGTCTGATTGCGGAACACATGTTCATCCCGGGCATTCCCGGCAGTTTGTTTGATCAGGGGTTCCAGCAGGCTGAAAGGGAGGCCGTGACTCCGGAGAATATCCTCTGCAATGGTATACATAAAATTAGTAAAGTTACTGGCGAATACGGCGGTTATATGAAGGACTTTACGTTGGTCGCTATTGATCCTCTGCACATTCTGAGACAAAACAGCAGTACATTTCAGGAGTTTATCTTCACCTGCTCTGGTATTGGCCTCTATGCAAATCGGACAAGTTTTAAAGTTAGTACGATGGCGAAGGGAAAAAGTTTGCAGTGGATACAAAACTCCATAATGAGAAGAAACCGGTTTCAATATTTCCATGGAGATGGAACCTGAAGTATGAACAACCAGCCGGTCTTTAAGCCTGAGCATTGAAGCGATTTCCGGAATGGCTGAATCGGAGACGGCAATTATGTATAGATCGGCCTTGTGGGTGATGTGGTCAAGCCGGTCGGTCCACTCCGCTCCAATTTTCCCGGCAAGGTTCTTTGCCGGCTTCATACTGCGATTATACACCTGTAAAACAGAAATTCTTTGCCTGACGAGTGCTGGACCAAGATGGGCCGACAGATTGCCGGCTCCTAACAAAACTACCTTTGTTATCCCGCCAGTTGACATGTGAAAATTTTTCTTAAAAATACAAAGATATGGTATTAACTTTGCACCGGCAGATTTTTTCAGCCTCCATATGTTACTTCTGCACCTCCGGGGTGGGGTAATAAAAATCAAAAACTCTGATACATGCAAAAAATCCTTACTGCTTTTATTATTTCATCCATGTTGTCGCCCTGCATGGGATTCAGTCAGAACCGTTCTATCCGGTTCACAGAAAAAACCTGGGCTGAAATCCAATCGATGGCCAGGAAAGAAAACAAGCTCATTTTTCTGGATGCATTTGCATCCTGGTGCGGCCCATGCAAATGGATGGCTGCCAACGTTTTTACCAACGACACGGTGGCCGATTATTTCAATAAAACTTTTATCTGTGCAAAAATAGATATGGAAAAAGGAGAAGGGATAACGCTTGCCAGGCAATTTGAAGTAAGGGCATACCCTACTCTTTTATTCATCGATACTGCCGGGAATATGGTACATAAAAAGGTAGGGGCATCCCGTAAGATCCGGGATTACATTGACCTTGGCTTGAAGGTACAGAATCCGGGGGAATGCTATGCTGCAACTCTGAAAAGATATAATTCAGGTGAACTTGATCCTGCCTTTATCATCACCCACCTCATAAACCTGAAAGATGCCTACCTGCCGATAACTGAACCCCTGAAAAGGTATTTTGAAACACAAAAGGATGGCGACCTGATAAACCAGATAAACTGGAATATCATTTACGGCTTCTCAGAGGATATGAATTCACGGGAGTTTCTTTATCTCGTAACGCATGAGAAAGATTTCGGATTACGGTACACCGGGGACTCTGTTCTGGGGAAAATAAACCAGGTGTATTCTTGGGAACTGAATAAATTGTTCAGGATCAAACCGTTTCCACAGACATCCTGGGACAGCCTGCTGGATAAAATCAGGAAATCTGGCTTTAGCGGGGCAAATGCAGTTATTCTGGATGCCCAGCTTAATCTTTACTCTTCACAAGCGGATACGACAAAATTCGTAGAACTTGCAATCAGGGAAGTTGATCGGGTATACCGGGATGACTATAACAAACTAAACAACGTTGCCTGGCAGGTTTATTCGATGTCGGACGACAGGAAGAATCTTGAAATGGCAGCTGTCTGGGCATTACGCTCGATTGAATTAAAGGAGGAATCTTTCAACTGTGATACCTATTCCGCGATCCTATATAAACTGGGAAGAAAAGGAGAAGCGATCCGCATGGAAAAGAAGGCTATTGAGCTGGCAAAGAAAGCAAATGTCTCCACAAAGAATTATGAGGAGACCCTAACCAGGATGCAATCCGGAAAATAAAAAAAGCGACCGGATAGCCGCTTTGATTACTTAAATGATATAAGGAATGCTGATTCCGTGGTTTGATATCAGGCCTGAGCGGTGGGCATCGGCAGATTGAAAGGAATTTCCCCTTCATGGTCCTTGATCTCGCCATACGCAGATTCGTACTTGGTAACGTTGTCTTTCAGCGCTTTGTACAACCGCTTGGCATGTTGTGGGGTGAGAATGATCCTTGATTTAACCTTTGCTTTTGGAACTCCAGGCATGATCTTTACGAAATCTATGATGAATTCAGCAGGAGAATGGGTAATAATGGCCAGATTGGAATAGATGCCTTCACCCACTTCATCGTTGATCTCGATATTGATCTGGTTCAACGGATTCTTTTTGTCTTGCATATGGATAGCTTTTTATTCTTCCTCTTTGGAGGCTAACAATGTTTCATATTCTTCTTTGCTGCCGACAATCAGGTTTTCGTATTCACGCAAACCGGTTCCGGCAGGGATCAGGTGCCCCACGATAACATTTTCCTTCAGTCCCATCAGTTCGTCCTGCCGGGCATTGATGGCAGCCTGCGTGAGTACCTTGGTAGTTTCCTGGAAGGAAGCAGCAGAAATCCAGCTCTTGGTTTGCAGGGATGCACGTGTTATTCCTTGCAGGATCTGGAACGCAGTCGCCGGTTTGGCGTCCCTGGCCATGACCAGTTTTTTATCCTTACGTTTCAGCATCGAATTTTCATCCCTGAGCTTACGGGCACTGATGATTTGACCCGCCTTCAGCGATGGTGAATCTCCAGGGTCTTCAACAACTTTTTTCCCATAGATCCAATCGTTTTCATCCTGGAAGTCGATCTTATTGACCAGTTCACCTTCAAGGAAACGGGAATCTCCCGGGTCTTCCACTTCCACCTTACGCATCATCTGGCGGACAATGGTTTCAAAATGCTTATCGTTGATCTTTACGCCCTGGAGACGATATACTTCCTGGATCTCATTTACAATGTATTCCTGAACTTTCATGGGGCCTTTGATGGCCAGGATATCACTTGGGGTGAGCGCTCCGTCAGAGAGGGCGGTCCCTGCTTTCACATAGTCGTTTTCCTGAGCCAGGATCTGCTTGCTTGTAGGGATCAGATAACGTTTCTCTTCTCCGGACTTGGAGGTGATGATAACTTCGCGGTTGCCTCTTTTCAGTTTCTTGGCAAATGAGACTACCCCGTCAATTTCCGAGACAATTGCGGGATCCGAAGGATTACGGGCTTCAAACAATTCGGTAACACGCGGCAAACCACCCGTGATATCCCCGGCTTTCCCGATGGCTCTTGGTATTTTTACCAGGATCTCCCCGGCTTTGATTTTCGAACCATCCTCGATGATGATGTGGGCTCCGACCGGAATATCATAGATTTTAATGATCTCTCCGGTGGAAGAAAGGATGTTGATCGCCGGATTCTTTGCCTTTTGACGCGATTCAACAACGACCTTTTCATGGTATCCGGTTTGTTCGTCCGATTCGACACGGAAGGTGATCCCTTCAATGATATTCTCAAAACTGATTTTCCCGCTGATCTCTGAAAGGATGACGGCATTGTAAGGATCCCAATCACTGATCAGATTGCCTTTCTTGACCTCGTCACCATTCCTGAAATACAATTTTGCTCCATACGGGATATGAGCAGAGGTCAGGGCAATGTGCGTTTTTTTATCCACGATCCGCATTTCTGCCGACCGGCCGATAACGATATCGGTCTTTTCACCGGATTCACTGGTATACTGGACGGAACGAAGTTCTTCAATTTCAAGGATTCCGTCATATTTTGCTTCGATCCTTGAGGCGCTTGCAATGTTCACACCGGCCACACCACCGACGTGGAATGTCCGGAGGGTAAGCTGAGTACCCGGTTCACCGATCGATTGTGCGGCGATGACTCCCACGGCTTCACCTCGCTGGACCATCTGTCCCGTTGCAAGGTTTCGGCCATAACATTTGGCACATACCCCCTTTTTTGATTCACAGGTCAGCACGGAACGGATCTCAACTCCTTCGAGCGGAGAAGAATCGATGATTTCGGCAATCTCTTCTGTGATCTCATTTCCTGCTGCAATGATCAGTTCTCCCTTCTGCGGATGATAAATATCATGAAGGGCGACACGGCCGAGGATCCGGTCATAGAGCGACTCAACCACTTCTTCCTGCTTTTTAAGGGAAGTAATGGTTAACCCCCTGAGGGTACCACAATCCTCTTCAGAGATGATCACATCCTGAGCCACATCGACCAGCCTACGGGTCAGATATCCGGCATCGGCAGTCTTTAAAGCCGTGTCGGCCAGACCCTTTCTCGCCCCGTGGGTGGAAATGAAGTATTCCAAAACCGATAACCCCTCCTTGAAATTCGCAAGGATCGGGTTCTCAATAATCTCTCCTCCGGAAGCTCCTGATTTCTGAGGTTTAGCCATCAGGCCACGCATGCCACTTAACTGCCGGATCTGTTCCTTGGAACCACGGGCACCGGAATCCAGCATCATATATACCGGATTGAAACCCAACTTGTCTTTTGCCAGCTGGTTCATCAGCATGACCGTCAATTGGGAATTGGCATGCGTCCAAATGTCGATGATCTGATTATATCGCTCGTTATTTGTTATAAAGCCCATGTTGTAGTTATTCACTACATCATCCACTTCCATGGATGCCTCGCTAACCAGTTTCTGCTTCAGCTCAGGTACAATGACATCATCCAGGTTAAAGGACAAGCCGCCTTTAAAAGCCATCCGGAACCCAAGATCCTTGATATCGTCCAGGAATCTGGCTGTTTTTGCTGTCCCGGTTTTTTTCAGGATGGCACCAATGATATCACGCAGCGATTTCTTTGTAAGAAGTTGGTTGATATAGCCGTATTCCTGAGGAACCACTTCGTTGAACAAAACCCGCCCGACGGTGGTCTCAATGATCCTTGTCTCCATTTCACCATTTTCGACCGATTTGTGGCGGACCTTGATGAATGCATGGAGATCGACCTTCTTTTCATTAAAGGCAATGATCACCTCATCAGGTGAATAAAAGGTCATTCCTTCTCCGTTGACTTTAATCTCCCCCTCACTTTTACGTCCTTTGGTCATGTAATACAATCCCAATACCATATCCTGGGAGGGAACAGTGATGGGGGCTCCGTTTGCCGGGTTCAGAATATTATGGGAAGCCAGCATGAGTAACTGGGCTTCCAGGATAGCAGCATTGCCAAGCGGAACATGAACAGCCATCTGGTCCCCATCGAAGTCGGCATTGAATGCGGTACAAACAAGGGGATGCAATTGAATGGCTTTCCCTTCAATAAGCTTAGGCTGGAAGGCCTGGATACCAAGACGGTGCAATGTTGGAGCACGGTTCAACAGGACGGGATGGCCTTTCAGGATATTTTCAAGAATATCCCACACAACCGGATCCTTGCGGTCGACGATCTTTTTCGCCGATTTCACCGTTTTCACGATTCCCCTTTCCAGCATTTTGCGGATGATGAATGGCTTGTACAATTCTGAAGCCATTTCTTTAGGTAACCCGCATTCGTTCAACTTTAATTCCGGTCCGACAACGATAACCGACCGACCGGAGTAATCAACACGCTTACCAAGCAGATTCTGTCGGAACCGGCCCTGTTTACCCTTCAGACTATCGGACAGGGATTTCAAAGCCCGGTTTGATTCCGTCTTTACGGCGCTGGCTTTCCGTGAATTATCAAAAAGCGAATCGACGGCCTCCTGGAGCATCCGTTTCTCATTGCGGAGGATCACATCCGGGGCTTTGATTTCAATAAGACGTTTGAGGCGGTTATTCCGGATGATGACCCGGCGGTAAAGGTCGTTCAGGTCGGATGTGGCAAAACGGCCACCATCCAGTGGAACGAGAGGCCTCAATTCAGGCGGAATAACGGGGACAACTTTTACGATCATCCATTCCGGTTTGTTTTCAAGGCGTTTCTGTGCATCCCGGAAGGATTCAAAGACCTGAAGCCGTTTCAGGGCTTCCGCTTTACGTTGCTGTGAAGTTTCTGTGTTGGCTTTATATCTTAAATCGTAGGATTCTTTATCCAGATCGATCCGTGACAGCAGGTCGGCTAAGGCCTCAGCACCCATTCTGGCAATGAATTTATTCGGATCGGAATCGTCAAGGTACTGGTTTTCCTGAGGAAGTTTTTCCATGATATCGAAATACTCCTCTTCCGTCAGGAAATCGAGATAATTCAATCCGTCGGTCTGCTTGATCCCAGGCTGGATAACGACATATTTCTCGTAATAAATAATGGTTTCCAGCTTTTTAGTCGGTAATCCAAGTAAGGAACCGATTTTATTGGGTAATGATCGGAAAAACCAGATATGGGCGACGGGTACCACCAACTGGATATGTCCCATTCTTTCCCTTCTGACTTTTTTCTCCGTAACCTCTACACCACAACGGTCACAAACGATCCCTTTATACCGGATACGTTTATACTTTCCGCAATGACATTCCCAGTCTTTCACCGGCCCGAAAATCCGCTCACAGAACAAGCCATCCCGTTCGGGCTTGTAAGTTCTGTAATTAATGGTTTCCGGCTTTAATACTTCGCCACTCGACATTTCGAGAATTTTTTCAGGCGAGGCAAGACTAATAGTAATCCTGGAAAAGCTGCTGTTTACCTGACCATCTTTTCTATAAGCCATATTCTGTTATTTGTCAGTTGAAAAAAAATCATACATGTACATCCACAAGAGCAAGTTGACCTGTCCTGCATCAATCAAACGTAAGATTCAATCCCAATCCACGTAACTCATGGATCAAGACATTAAATGATTCCGGAATACCCGGAATTGGCATGGATTCGCCCTTAACGATGGTTTCATAGGCCTTGGCACGGCCAATGACGTCGTCAGACTTCACCGTCTGGATCTCAAGGAGTATGTTGGCAGCGCCGAATGCTTCCAGTGCCCAGACTTCCATCTCACCAAAACGCTGGCCACCGAACTGGGCTTTACCACCTAAGGGCTGTTGTGTAATAAGCGAATAGGGTCCGATGGAACGTGCATGCATTTTATCATCCACCATATGATGAAGCTTCATCAGATAGATATACCCAACAGTTGTCGGCTGATCAAAACCTTCACCGCTGAGACCATCAAACAGACGTACTTTTCCGTTCCTTGGCAGGCCTGCACTCTCCAGATATTCGTTGATCTGATTGATCGAGGCACCGTCAAAAATGGGCGTCGTAAAACTCATCCCCAGTTTTTTCCCGGCCCAACCTAAAATGGTCTCATAGATCTGCCCGAGGTTCATACGAGAAGGTACGCCCAAAGGATTTAACACGACATCGACCGGGGTCCCGTCCTCCAGGAAAGGCATGTCTTCCTCGCGGACAATACGGGCTACGATACCCTTGTTTCCGTGACGTCCGGCCATCTTGTCCCCAACCTTGAGTTTGCGTTTTTTTGCTATGTAAACCTTCGCCATCTGAACGATCCCAGCAGGGAGGTCGTCCCCCACAACCGCAACGAATTTCTTCCGGTTGTGAATGCCCATCACCTCTTTGAACTTAATGATATAATTATGGACCAGGGTCTTAATCAAGTCATTTTTCTCCTTATCGGTTGTCCACTTGTTCGGATTGACATTGATATAATCAATATCCATCAGATTCTTCTGGGTGAATTTAGCTCCCTTGGTGATAACCTCCTGCTTGAAGTTGTTATATACCCCCTGGGATACTTTTCCGGCAACGAGCTGATTAAGCTTTTCGATTAATTTGACCTTCAGCTTATCAACATCTTTCTGGTATTCGTCATCCAGTTTCTTCAGGTCATCTTTTTCTTTGGCCTTTGCTTTACGGTCTTTGATCACGCGTGAAAAGAGTTTCTTTTCAATTACCACGCCCTTCATGGAAGGAGGGGCCTTGAGGGAGGCATCTTTAACATCACCTGCTTTATCTCCGAATATGGCACGAAGCAACTTTTCTTCCGGTGTCGGATCGCTTTCTCCCTTTGGGGTGATCTTCCCGATGAGGATATCGCCTTCATTCACTTCAGCCCCGATGCGGATCAGTCCGTTTTCATCCAGATCTTTCGTAGCTTCCGCACTGACATTGGGAATATCGTTTGTGAGTTCTTCGACCCCCCGCTTGGTATCACGTACCTCAAGTGTAAATTCCTCAATATGTATGGAGGTAAATATATCTTCTTTAACTACTTTTTCTGAAATGACGATGGCATCTTCAAAGTTATAGCCTTTCCATGGCATGAAGGCCACCATGAGGTTTCTTCCCAGCGCGAGTTCGCCGTCTTTGGTGGCATAGCCTTCACTCAGGACCTGTCCTTTGGTAACTTTATCCCCTTTCCGGACGATCGGCCGGAGGTTCACGCAGGTGTTCTGATTCGTTCTGGAAAATTTTGTCAGCTTATAGGATCGGGTATCGTCCTCAAAACTGACAAGCCTGTCTTTATCATCCCGTTGATAGCGGATTACGATCTCGTTGGCATCTACATATTCGACCACTCCTTCGCCCTCGGCATTGATCAGGACGCGTGAATCCTTGGCTACCTTCCCTTCGATCCCGGTACCGACAATAGCGGTTTCAGGATTCAACAAGGGGACAGCCTGGCGCATCATGTTCGACCCCATCAGGGCACGGTTTGCATCGTCGTGTTCCAGGAATGGGATTAATGAAGCAGCGATGGAAGCAATCTGGTTAGGTGCGATGTCGATCATATCCACCTGGGTCCTGTCGATAATCGGATAGTCGGCCAGGTAGCGGACCTTTACCTTATCAGCGGTGATCAGCCCGTTGTTGTCCATTGGTGTGCTCGCCTGGGCAATGATCTTATGTTCTTCTTCTTCGGCTGTCAGATACAGCGGCTCATCCTCCAAGCCAACATGTCCGTTTGTTACTTTATGATAGGGTGTTTCAATAAAGCCAAGCTTATCGATCTTGGCATAGACGCAAAGGGAAGAAATCAGTCCGATGTTAGGACCTTCCGGCGTTTCAATGGTACATAACCGTCCGTAATGGGTATAGTGAACGTCTCTGACTTCGAATCCGGCACGTTCGCGGGAAAGACCACCCGGACCCAGAGCAGATATACGCCTTTTATGGGTGAGTTCCGACAAGGGGTTTGTCTGGTCCATGAACTGCGAAAGCTGATTGGTGCCGAAGAAGGTATTAATAACAGAAGAAAGGGTCTTTGCATTGATCAGATCCATAGGCGTAAACACCTCATTATCACGAACATTCATTCGCTCACGGATGGTCCGTGCCATCCTGGATAAGCCGACGCCAAACTGGTTGTAAAGTTGTTCTCCCACAGTCCTGACTCGTCGGTTGCTCAGGTGGTCGATGTCGTCAATTTCAGCTTTTGAGTTGACCAGCTCGATCAGATAACGGATGATTGATATAATGTCCTCCTTGGTTAAAACCTTGGTTTCCATCGGGATGTTGAGGTTCAGTTTCCGGTTGATGCGATACCGGCCAACGTCGCCAAGGTCGTAACGCTTATCCGAGAAAAAGAGCTTTTCGATAATTCCCCGGGCTGTTTCTTCATCTGGCGGTTCCGCATTACGTAACTGCCGGTAAATGAATTCCACGGCCTCTTTTTCGGAGTTTGCAGGGTCTTTCTGCAGGGTATTGAAAATGATGGAATAGTCGGTGGTCAAAGCTTCTTCACGGTGAATGAGAATAGCTTTGATTCCTGCGTCAAGGATCTGGTCGATGTGTTCATTTTCAAGGGTAGTTTCCCGTTCAATGATCACTTCGGTACGTTCGATGGAAACAACTTCACCGGTATCTTCATCAACAAAGTCCTCGATCCAGGAGCGGACCACCCGGGCGGCCAGCTTGGATCCCACAATGCGCTTCAGCGATGCACGGCTGACCTTGATCTCCTGGGCCAGACCAAAAATCTCCAGGATATCTTTGTCACTTTCATATCCGATAGCTCTCAGCAGCGTGGTGACCGGTAATTTCTTTTTGCGGTCAATATAGGCATACATGACATTGTTGATATCCGTTGTGAATTCGATCCAGGATCCCTTGAAAGGGATGATCCTGGCGGAATACAACTGCGCTCCATTGGCATGAAAGCTGGTGCTGAAAAACACGCCGGGGGAACGGTGCAATTGGGATACAACCACCCTTTCTGCTCCGTTGATGATAAAGGTACCACGGGGAGTCATGTATGGAATCATTCCCAGATAAACATCCTGTATGATTGTTTCGAAATCTTCGTGCTCCGGGTCAGTACAATAGAGCTTCAGTTTGGCTTTCAGTGGGACACTGTAAGTCAGGCCGCGTTCTATGCACTCATCAATCGAGTAACGGGGGGGATCAATAAAGTAATCAAGGAATTCCAGCACAAAATTGTTTCGTGCATCCGAAATGGGAAAATTCTCCGAGAAAACTTTATATAACCCTTCGTTGACTCTGTTTTCAGGATTGGTTTCGAGCTGGAAAAAATCCCGAAACGACTTTACCTGGATATCGAGAAAATCAGGATATTCAGCCTGGATCCGTGTGGATGCAAAACTGATTCTTTCGATTTTTTTTAAAGCCAAGGTCTGTTGTTTTTGTCCCGCTTTTAACGGCGGGAAGGTGAGAAATTAACTTAACTTTCACTAAATATCAAATAAGGTATAGACTACCCCCTTATTAGGAAAGCCTATAACTTATTTTTAGAATAAGAAAGTACTCCTTACTTAATTTCAACCTCTGCACCAGCCTCCTTTAATTGATTCAATAAAGCGTTCGCTTCGTCTTTGGAAACACCTTCCTTAATCGCTTTGGGTGCAGCATCCACCAGTTCCTTTGCTTCTTTCAAGCCAAGGCTGGTCAGTTCCTTTACTAATTTAACAACGGCTAACTTAGCCTGTCCGGCTGATTTCAAAATCACGTCGAAGGTGGTCTTTTCTTCAGCGACAGGAGCAGCAGCGGCAGCGGGGCCGGCGGCAACAGCGATAGCTGCGGCAGCAGGTTCGATACCGTATTCATCTTTTAAGATCTTTGCTAATTCGTTAACCTCTTTTACTGTCAAATTAACTAGTTGTTCTGCAAAAGCTTTTAAATCTGCCATTTTTGTTACTTTTTATGATTATTAATAAAATTTACTTTTCATTTTGGACTACCGCCTGGCAGCCTTCTTTTATGCCTGTTTCTCTGATAAGGTCTTAACAATCCCCGATATTTTATTTCCACCCGACTGTAACGCTGAGATGACATTCCGGGCAGGAGATTGAAGCAGGCCGATCAGATCGCCGATCATTTCCAACCTTGATTTGATGCTGATCAAAGCATCCAGCTGAGCATCGCCGAGATAAACGGTTTCTTCAATAAAAGCTGCCTTCAGAATGGGTTTCAGAGATGTTTTACGGAATTCCCTGATCAGTTTGGCCGGATCATTGGCTACCTCTGAAAATAAAATGGAGGTTGGACCAGTTAAAACCGTGTATAGCTCATCTACGGATTTACCAGTCTTTTCCAGGGCCTTTTTCAACAAGGTGTTCTTGACTACTTTCAGCTGAATATTCCTTTTGAAGCAAATCCTTCTGAGTTTGCTGGTGGTTTCCGCATTCAGATCGGCGGTGTCAGCAATATAAAAGGAATTTATACTTCTGAGTTCTTCAGCCAAGGAATCAATAAACTGGTTTTTTTCTTCTTTTTTCATGATGGTAAAGTCTCAATAAGGGTTAATCAGGCCGAAATTGATTTTGGATCCACCTGGATGCTTGGGCTCATGGTACTCGAAATGTAAATGCTTTTCACATAAGTTCCTTTCGCCGAAGCAGGTTTCAGCTTGATGACTGTCTGGATCAATTCCCTGGCATTATCCACGATTTTCTCCTTCTCGAAGGAAGCTTTCGCGACGGAAGCATGGATGATACCGAATTTGTCCACCTTAAAATCAATTTTTCCGGCTTTCACATCTCTGACAGCTTTTCCGATTTCCATGGTAACAGTCCCGGTCTTGGGGTTAGGCATCAGTCCACGGGGTCCAAGGATTTTACCAAGTGAACCAACCTTTGCCATTACACTGGGCATGGTAATGATGACGTCAACGTCAGTCCAGCCGCCTTTGATTTTATCAACAAATTCATCCAACCCGACATAGTCAGCGCCTGCTTTCTTTGCTTCATCCTCCTTGTCGGGAGTACAAAGAACAAGGACACGTATGGTCTTACCGGTACCGTGCGGAAGCGTCACGATACCCCTGACCATCTGGTTGGCTTTCCTTGGGTCAACCCCAAGACGGATATCTACATCGACGGATGAATCAAACTTGGTAATGCTGATATCCTTAACAATACCTGCGGCATCCGTGAGCGAATAAACGGCATTCTTATCATATTTGGATAAGGCAACCTTCCTCTTTTTTGTCAACTTTGTCATTTTTTATATATTAAATTGTTGTTAATGAGGTCTTTTTAACAACTAACCTGGTTGCCCGATTAGCGTTTAACCGGTGCTTCACCAGTTATGGTGATACCCATGCTGCGGGCGGTACCAGCGACCATCTTTACCGCTGAATCGAGCGTAAATGCATTCAGGTCAGGCATCTTATCCTCAGCGATTTTCTGGACCTGGGTCCAGGTCACGGAAGCGATCTTGTTCCGGTTGGGCTCCGGGGATCCTTTCTGGAGCTTCGTTGCTTCCAGCAGTTGAACAGCCACCGGGGGTGTCTTTAAAATGAAATCGAAAGACTTATCCTTATAAACGGTAATGATAACAGGAATCAATTTACCTCCCTTGTCCTGGGTACGGGAATTGAACTGCTTGCAAAATTCCATGATGTTCACCCCTTTGGCACCCAATGCAGGGCCTACCGGCGGTGACGGGTTTGCAGATCCCCCCTTAATTTGCAACTTGATAATACCACTAATTTCTTTTGCCATTTTACTTTATTGATTTAAGGTATTGGCGCATCGTGGCGCGCCTTTACATTTACTCTTTCTGAACTTGCATAAAACTTAATTCCAGCGGGGTTTTGCGTCCAAATATCTTGACCATCACCTTAAGCTTTTTCTTTTCTTCGTTAATCTCCTCAATCACTCCGCTGAAGCTGTTGAACGGACCATCGATCACCGTCACGGTTTCTCCTACGATGAACGGGATGTTCATCTCTTCTCCCTGTTCCGATAATTCATCGAACTTCCCAAGGATCCGTTTTACTTCGGAGGGACGTAACGGGTGTGCCTCCCCTTTTGCTCCAAGAAATCCAAGAACACCAGGGATATTCCGGATAATATGAGGAATTTCTCCAATCAGGCTTGCCTCGATCAGCACATACCCGGGAAAATAATTCCGTTCCTTGCTGACTTTTTTCCCGTTCCGGATCATGTAAACCTTTTCCGTTGGAATGAGTACCTGCGAAATGTATTCCTGGAGATTCTGGTTTGCAATCTCACTTTCAAGATATTGCTTGACCTTCTTCTCATTTCCAGAGATGGCCCTTACGACATACCACTTCTTGGCCGTTTCACTCATGCTTATAATGAGATTGATTCTTGATAATACCGGTTCATTAGATAAATAACAACCCCGAGAGGAATTTAGAAGAGTTTGTAGAACTGAAGGAGGATGTTGCGAAACACTTCATCCATTGCAAAAACGATGATGGCAATGATTAGTGAAGCAACTGAGACAACGATAGCGCTTCCCTGCAGTTCTGACCATGTAGGCCAGGAAACTTTGTGCATCAGTTCGTCGTAACTTTCCTTGATGTATATGACAACTTTGTTTTTCGCCATTTATCTAATTATTTTGCACGGGTGGTAGGAATCGAACCCACAGCCTACGGTTTTGGAGACCGCCACTCTACCAGTTGAGCTACACCCGTGTGTAATTAAACTTAAATATTGCACCATTCGCTTTTCGCTACCTTACTATTTACTCACAAACATTTTTATTGCTTTCCGGTGTTCGTGATGGCTTCGCAATTCGCTACTTCGCTGCTTTGTTTCAGTCGAGGATTTCAGTTACCTGACCAGCACCAACGGTACGGCCACCCTCACGGATAGCAAAGCGGAGACCCTGGCTCATGGCGATTTCAGAAATCAGGTCGACGGTAATTGTCAGGTTGTCGCCTGGCATACACATTTCGATACCTTCCGGGAGGTGAATTTCTCCGGTAACATCGGTAGTCCTGAAATAGAATTGCGGACGATACTTGTTATGGAATGGAGTATGACGACCACCCTCCTGGGTTTTCAGTACGTAAATCTGAGCCTTGAATTTCTTGTGGGGAGTAATCGAACCGGGTTTTGCAACGACCATACCACGGCGGATTTCATCCTTATCAATACCACGGAGCAATAATCCGGTGTTGTCACCTGCTTCCCCGCGGTCAAGGATTTTACGGAACATTTCCACACCGGTTACAACGCTCTTCAGCTTTTCTGCACCCATCCCGATGATATCAACAGGATCGCCCGAATTGATAACACCTGTTTCAATTCTGCCGGTAGCAACGGTACCACGGCCGGTGATGGAAAATACGTCTTCCACAGGCATGAGGAAAGGTTTATCGATATCACGCACTGGAAGCGGAATATAGCTATCAACGGCATCCATCAATTCGTAAATCTTTTCAACCCATTGTGGTTCCTTATTCAGTCCGCCAAGGGCAGAACCGCGGATTACCGGCGTAGAAGCTCCGTCAAAACCGTAGAAGGTTAAGAGGTCACGGATTTCAAGTTCAACCAGATCAAGTAATTCCGGGTCATCAACCATATCGCATTTACTCATGAAAACCACAATCTTGGGCACACCCACCTGACGTGCAAGAAGGATGTGTTCACGGGTCTGTGGCATCGGACCATCGGTTGCAGCAACGACCAGGATCGCACCGTCCATCTGGGCAGCACCGGTAACCATGTTCTTGATATAGTCAGCGTGACCGGGACAATCAACGTGTGCATAATGCCTTTTTTCGGTCTGATACTCAATGTGAGCCGTGTTAATCGTGATACCACGGGCTTTTTCTTCCGGAGCATTGTCAATCTGGTCGAATGATTTAAATTCGGCCAAACCCTTGTCCTGCAAACACAGTGTGATAGCAGCCGTCAAGGTTGTTTTTCCATGGTCAATGTGGCCAATCGTACCCACGTTGACGTGCGGTTTTGTACGGGCGAATTTTTCTTTTGCCATATAAAATCTGAGTTTAATTACATTTATGAATTAGTGTTTATCTGTTTTATTCCTGATATGCCTGTATTACAGCATCTCCTTACTGAGCCTTTGACCAGGATTGAACTGGTGACCCCTTCCTTACCAAGGAAGTGCTCTACCTCTGAGCTACAAAGGCATAATCCCGTTTTTAGTCTGGGATCAGAGCGGAAGACGGGGCTCGAACCCGCCACCTGAAGCTTGGAAGGCTTCCGCTCTACCAAATGAGCTACTTCCGCGAAAGCCCCACTCATTCTTCTCCTCTCCAATTGGAGAGGGGAACAGAGGAGAAAAGGCGTGGGGAGAGAAGGATTCGAACCTCCGAAGGCTTCGCCAACAGATTTACAGTCTGCCCCATTTGACCGCTCTGGTATCTCCCCTTACTATCCATTCTGTCAATGACCGTTAGTATTCCGGATATTAAATTCGTCCGGTTAGAGCCGATGGACGGATTCGAACCGCCGACCAGCTGATTACAAGTCAGCTGCTCTACCAGCTGAGCTACATCGGCGGTCAACACCCTTTTTCAAAAAGGACTGCAAAATTATAAACAATTTGATTAGGAAACAAACTTTTTTTCAATTAGAGGGGCAAAAAGGCCGTTTTTTTCAACAAAGATTATGCCATAAAAAAAAAGAGGCTATCCGGTTTGGTATAGCCTCTCTGATAATCATATTATTACCTTTACATCCTTCTGACCTTCTCCTTGTACCTAACCAATTGTTTTTTCAATGCGGAAACAGACTGATCGGTTGCCTCTTCAAATGATTTTGATTCCTTCACAACAAAGAGATCATTACCTTTAATAATCAGTCTCACTTCCATAATCTTATTTTCCCGGCTATCATTGTTATCCAGTTTAAGCTTAACCTCCGCCCCGATCACGCCTTCAAAAAAAGTGTTCAGCTTCTGCAGTTTTTCCGTGATAAAAGCTTCCAGTTTTTTGTCAGCTTTGAAATGAACAGCATTGATTATAACATTCATTCCTACCTCCTTTTTTTATGCCTTTGGATGGGCTTGTTTATAAATCGTTTTCAGTTTTTCAATCGTGTTGTGCGTATAAATCTGAGTGGCAGAAAGATTTGCATGTCCCAACAACTCTTTAACCGCATTCAGCTCTGCACCATTATTCAGCAGATGCGTAGCGAATGTATGCCTCAGAACATGGGGACTTTTTTTCATCAGGGTTGTTACTTCACCAAGATAATGTCTTACGATCAGGTAAACCATCTTCGGATAAATCTTCCCACCTTTATCCGTCACAAAGAGATCCGGATCCTGTCCGAATTTTTCCTCTTTGACCATCAGGTACGCGCGGATCAAACTTTCGAATTTTTTACTGAACGGGATTAACCGCTCTTTATTTCGTTTCCCCAGAACTTTAATCGTATGTTTGTGAAAATCAATATCTATGACCTTCAGATTGACCAGCTCTGCTAAGCGCATACCCGTGGAATAAAACATTTCAAGGATCAACCGGTTACGGATTCCGGGATACCCTTCCTCAAAAATTATTTCGTCCAGCAGGAGATCCATTTTGTCCTTTTCAACAAATACGGGAAGCCGCCTGGATGTCTTTGGTGAGATAATCTTATGCATGGGATTCTCCTCAACCACCCCTTCCCTGATTAAAAAACGGTAAAAAGTCTTCAGGGTAGTAAGTTTCCGGTTGATCGACCTCGGGGAGATCTTCTTTTCCATCAAATCAACCAGCCATGAACGGATCAGGGAATGATTCACCTCCCGGATGTCACTGATTTGATACTGGCTATGTAAAAAATTGAAAAACTGGTCAAGGTCGTTACGATAAGCCACAACCGTGTGGGGAGAATATCTTTTTTCGAACTGAATATATGCTAAAAAACGTTCCTTCACATTCCAACAAAAAAAAGAAGAAATCCTGCTGTATCCAAACTTCGGATAAATATAAGAAAGTATTTACCCTCAACAAAATTTCTTCCCTGAAAAATCGACTTTGTTACTTCGATTGTTCTGTCGATTGAATCTGCTGAATAAAAATGGCACGCTGAATTGAGTCCCGTTTTCTAACGGAGGGCTTGGTGAATTTCTGACGGTCTCTCAATTCTTTTACAACACCGGTCTTCTCAAATTTACGTTTAAGTTTTTTTAATGCTCTGTCAATGCTTTCGCCTTCTTTAACAGGTACAATGATCATGCTTTAACGCTCACTTTCTTTTAATGATTAATAATCAGGTTTATTCAAAATGGCTGCAAAGATAGAAACTTATTTCAAAGTATGCAAATATCTTCCGGCACGTTAAATTGGAAAAATGAACCACAAAAAAAACGGTGTCATCGCTAATCCCTGTAATACCTTGATAAATAATCCGGATAGCCATCCTATAAGTTCTTTATAATAAAGTCGGTCATCCTTTTGTACAGGTGATAGCTCGTATTTTTCCCGGTTGATATCCCATGATTACTGTTGGGATAGAATTGCGACTCAAATTGCTTGTCAGCAGCCACCATCGCAGCCATAAAATCATAAGAGTTCTGGGGATGGACATTGTCGTCCGCCATTCCATGGACCAATAAAAGTTTACCCTTGAATTGATCGACATGACTGATGGGGGAATTCTCATTATAACCATTCGGATTCTCTTTTGGAGTACGCATGAAGCGCTCCGTATAAATATCATCATAATATTTATAATGGGATACCGGTGCAACTGAAACCCCCATACTGAAATATTCAGCACCGCGGGTCAGACAGTTCAGCGCCATAAAACCACCGTAGCTCCATCCCCAAACTCCAATCCTCCCCTTATCAACATATGGAAGAGCTCCCAGGTATTTTGCAGCGGCTATCATATCCTCCGTTTCAAATTTTCCCAATTGAAGATAGGTCAACCTTTTAAAGTGAGCGCCCCTGGAAGCGGTACCTCTGGGATCGATCGTAACAATAATGATCCCGTTTTGTGCAAGAAACCGGTTCCAGAAAGACATCACCCGCCAGGAATCCAAAACGCTTTGCGAACCAGGTCCGCCATAAATTGAAAACAAGACCGGATACTTTTTCAGGGGATCGAAATCAGGTGGTTTCAGAATACAGGCATTCAGTTCAAGATTCTGATCATTCCGGAAGGTAAAAAACCCAACGTCAGAAAGCTGGTAATCCTTCATCTTGCTGATCAAGCCTGCGTTGTCCTGCAAAATAAGGATCACTTCTCCGCTTGCCCGGTTCAGGGTGACAAAAGGAGGTGTATTGGCATCAGACCAACGGTTGATAAAGTAATCAAAGGTCGTATTGAATTCAGGAGTATTGGTTCCGGCTCTTGCCGATAATTTGGTTGGATTGCGGCCATCGAGGCCAACCGAATAAACATCCCGGTCCATTGGTGAAGTGACGGCAGCCTGGTAATAAACCAATCCCTTCTTTTCATCAATCCCATAAACATCCGTAACATCCCACGCTCCCTTCGTTAGTTGCCTGACAAGAGTTCCATCCATCGAATAAAGGTAAATGTGCCGAAATCCGTCTTTTTCACTTGAAAGGATAAATTCTTTCCCGTTTCCCGGGAAATTTAAATGATCATTGATCTCGATGAAGCAGGTATCCGCTTCCGTCAGGATTATCCTCGTTTTTCCGGAGGAAGCATCAGCGAGCATTAATTCACATTTGTCCTGATGGCGGTTCATGCGGTACAACGATAACAGGGATGGATCCTCCGTCCATTTAATCCGTGGGATATAGATATCGGTATCTTTGCCAATATCGACAACCAGGGTTTTTTGCGTAACCAGGTCGAAGATATGAATGCTTACCGTAGAATTTGGTTCGCCGGGAACCGGATATTTATACCGGAAATAATTCGGATACAGAGATCCAAATTTCTCAAGATCATATTCCTTAACACCGGTTTCATCAAACTGGTAATAGGCGATTTTTTTACCGTCGGGGGACCAGGCATAAGCCTGGAGAAAGCCAAATTCTTCTTCATACACCCAATCGGGAACTCCGTTGATGATCTTATTAACTATACCGTCGGAAGTAACCTTGTATTCACGAACGGATGTTTTTTTTCCTGTTTTTGGCTCAACAGAGCGTTCGTCTGAAGACAGTTCACGGATAAAGATATTATTGTCACGGACGAAGGAAATTTTTGAATCGTCATGGGAAAATGCGGGAACTCTTTGTTTCCCGTTTTCCGATAAAGGGTTCAGGATCCCGGTCCTGGTATCATAAATATAATAAAATGCCGAAATGGAATGGCGGTATATTTCCTCCTGTTCCGTTGCAAAAAGGATTTTTGTCTCGTCATGGCTGAAGGTATAACCTGACATAAAGATGGATTCAGTTTTACCTGTAAGAACAAGCTGGGTTTTCGTAACAATGGTCCTTGTCAGCTTCCCTGTTTCGTATTCATATTCGTTTAAGCTATCCCTCTTCAACTGGCAAAAATGCCTGCCATCCTTCATCGAATGGAAGCCTTCAATTCCTTTTGAGGAAAATGCTTTGTTTTTTATTATATCTTCCAGTGTCAGGTTTTTTTTCTCCCTCTGTGCAAAAAGGGCTACAGTCATCACCATTAACATGACTGTGAACATCCCTTGATAAATTAACTTCTGCATAAGATGATTGTCATTATTAATGGATTATTTTTGTCCAAAAATAGAAATTTATGCTCAGAAAGATTGAAACGTTCGAAGCATTTCATGAAACCATGAAAAAATTATCAGAGGATGGGGTAATTTTACTGGCCGGGGACCCTCCGAATCCCATGACCATCGGATGGGGAACCATGGGGATCATCTGGCACAAACCGGTTCTGACGGTGTATGTCCGCCCAACCCGCTATACATATGGGTTGATTGAAAAGGCCACTGATTTTACGGTTTGCATCCTTCCTGAGCCGTTTGCAAAGCAATTGGCTTTTTGCGGAACCAGATCGGGCAGGGAAGTGAACAAGATTGAAAGTTGTGGATTCACCCTTGAAAAAAGTGCTCTTATCACGACTCCGTATATTTCTCAATCAAGCATCCATATCGAATGCCGTATCATACACAACCACAGGCTGGATCCTTCAACGCTCGACCCTGAAATCATAAACCGTTTTTATCCGCTAAAAGATTTCCATATGGTTTATTATGGGGAAATCCTGGGGGTCTTTTATTTGTAAACAGGCAAAACGAAGCGGTTTTCTTTTTTTACAAGACAGACGTTGGTTTTTTTATACTGATATGTGTTGTAATGCTTCTTTACAAAAAAAGATTATATCTTTGCACCGTTTAGGGATGTTAGCTCAGTTGGTTTAGAGCATCGCCTTGACAGGGCGGGGGTCATCGGTTCGAATCCGCTACATCCCACCAATTTTCAGAAACTGCCATCCTCAGGGGGGATTTTCCCTCCATGTTATTCACAACCTTTTGTTTACAAGTCTTATAAACCGCTCTGTTACCTTTCCTCAAAAGTTATCACCTTTAGATCGGTAAATAAAAATTCCTATGGATTCCGTTACCTATAAAGTACTTGCGGTTGATGACAACCCCAAGACGTTAAAGCTTTTGGCAATCCTTCTTCCATCCGGTCAATTCCAGCTCGATTATGCTTTCAATGGTCTGGAAGCACTGAAACTGGCAAGTGAAGAAAGTTATGACCTCGTTCTGCTGGATATCGGCATGCCCGGGATTGATGGCTTTGAGACCTGCCAAAAGATCAGGGAAAACCAAAAGAACGAAGAAGTTCCGGTTATTTTTTTAACCGGGCGGTCAGATATTGAAAGCCTGAAAAAGGCATTTCAGTGCGGTGGGGTCGATTACCTGACCAAACCCTTTAATCCTGATGAACTCCTGGTCCGGGTCAGGACACACCTTGAACTTAAACGCTATAAGGACAACCAAAAGAGAATCAATGCCTGGCTTGAGGAAAAGATTGATGAACGGACTCGCCAAATCCAGGAAACGAATGCAAAACTTGAGCGGGCAAACCTGGAACTTCAGTCGCTTGACGACGCCAAAACGGAATTTCTCCGCATGATAAACCATGAAATCCGTACTCCGCTCAATACCATCCTTGGTTTTATCCATATTCTGAAAGATGAGGTTAAATCATCCAATCTGGTTGAAATCGTTGAGTATCTTGAAATTTCATCCATCAGGATGGAAAAATTCCTGATGGTGGTGTTGCAGATAACTGAGCTGATGACGTATAAGAAACTTCTTCCGATAGAAATGGTTCATTTACAGGACCTCATTGATTCGACAATCGGTAAAGTGACACCGGAACTGAAAGCCAAAGCAATTACCCATGAGATTGTTGGAGATCTATCCAAGGTTACCATTCAGGGCAACTTTAAGCTAATGGAAATTTGCTTTGAAAGTGTACTTGAGAATGCAGTTCAACATTCACCCGACGGAAGTAAGATCGTTGTTAAAGTTTTTGAAGAGCATCCGTTTATCGTTTGTGATATTATTGATGCGGGGCAGGGATTCACGGATTATGCCCTGAAAAACTTATTCAAATTCTTTACAGTTGGTGAACGGCATATTGATCAAAACCTCGGACTTGACCTGGCACTTGCGAAACTGATCATGGATTCTCACCAGGGGATCCTTGAAATCCGAAATAATGACGGGACAGGCGCCACCGTCACACTTAAAATAAAAACAGGATTGATTGATCCTGCTGAGAAACAGGTAACTACGGAAAAAAATGATGCAGATCAGAAGACTTTTATGTCTGATACCTCATTGGGAAAGCCTCATAAGACCATCAAGGAACGAAGCAATCTGTTGAAGAACACTCATGGATCATCTCTCCGGTGTGCAACCACAGAACCGCTGTCCGCTCCTTATTCAGGTTCATATAACCCCTGAAAAATTGTTTTCCGTGTTACACCTTTAAATCATTTTTGAAGATCTGCATACTTATGAAAATCACACTTTACGGTTCTGCCGGTGACGTAACTGGCAGTTCTTATTACATCCGGACCGATCGTTCGGCCATCCTTCTGGATTGTGGAATTTTCCAGGGGGGAAGGGAGGCAGAATTGAAAAACAGGAAACTTCCTCCTGTCGATATCGACCGGCTGGATGCTGTTGTATTGACGCACGCTCATCTTGATCACTGCGGTCGCTTACCATTATTGGCAAAGGAAAATTACCGGAATGCCATTTATGCCACGCCTGCCTCAATCGATGTTACCGCTTTGATATTGCGTGATTCCGTTAAAGTCCAGCAAAATGATCTGGAAAAGCTGAACCGTCGTTTGCTTCGTAACGGGAAACCTGCGATAGAACCCGTTTTTACGGAAAAAGATGTGGAAGATGTAATTGTACTTATGAAACCCCTACCCTACCGGCAGTTATTTCCGGTGGCACCCGGAATTCATGTCAGGGCAGTTGAGGCAGGACATATTCTCGGTTCTGCCAGTATGGAAATCGTGGTTGAAGAGGAAGGAAAGACTAAAACCATTGTTTTTTCGGGTGATCTCGGGGCATGTGGCATGCCCATTGTCCGGGATCCGGAACCTTTTACCTCAGCCGACATAGTATTTCTGGAATGCACCTATGGAGATCGTGATCATAAACCGATGAAGGAAACGCTGGATGAATTGGATTCCATCATTAACGAAACTGTCGGCAAGGGGGGTAAGATCCTTATTCCTTCCTTTGCGGTAGGTCGTACACAAGATCTTCTCTACTACCTGGATCTTTCTTCACACCATGGAACATTACCCTCTTTCCCGATATTTCTGGACAGTCCGATGGCTATCGAGGCCACTAAAATATATATGCGTCATCCTGAGCTGTTTGACGAAGAAATGATGGAATTGTCAAGGAACGGTCAATTCCAGAGGGATTTAACCAGGATCCATGCAACAACGTCACCGGAGGAATCGAAAAAAATCAACGACATTCAGGGACCTTGCATGATCATCGCCGGATCGGGGATGTGTAATGCCGGCAGGATCCTGCATCACCTGCGGCATAACCTGTGGAAACCCAAAACGGCAGTTATTATCGTAGGATATCAGGCGGGGGGAACTCTTGGAAGAAAGCTGGTGGATGGTGCAAAATGGGTTAACATCTTCGGGGAACGGATTGCAGTTAAAGCCACTATACACAAGCTGGGCGGATTCAGTGCCCACGCAGGGCAGTCTGATCTACTGAAATGGTTTAATTCCCTGGCACCATGCCGCCCCAGGTTAGTTCTTACACACGGGGAAGACAAGGCGAGACAACCCTTTGCAAGGATAATCAGGAATGATTACGGGTTGACAGCTCTCCTGCCTGGGTATGGGGATGTTATCGAGATGTGATTTTTGATCCATCCTGAAATAAAAATCGAGAAAGGATTTATTATCTTCGCCTGCTAAATTCTTTCTTATGTCTTCTTCATTTCGCCGAACCAAAATTGTCGCCACCATTGGCCCTGCAAGCAGCTCACCCGCAATGATCCGTCAGATGATCCTTGCTGGAATGGATGTTGCCCGTCTGAATTTTTCTCATGGAAAGTATGAGGACCATGCCAGGGTAGTCGGAAATCTGAGATCGATCTCGGAGGAGCTCAATAAGCCCGTAACCATTCTGCAGGATCTGCAAGGACCAAAAATCCGTGTGGGTCAGTTACCGCAAGGCAACATAGAGATGCGCAAGGAAGAGTTTGTTTTTCTCGTCCCTGAAGCTGAATTCACCGGTCAGCCTGCCACGATCCCCCTTGATTATGCTTATGTCGCAGAAGAAGCAAAAAGCGGGATGCAGGTCCTTATTGCCGACGGGTTGTTTGAACTGGAAGTCGTTGATGTAGCAGGCAGTGCAGTGCGCTGTAAGGTTATTGAAGGAGGAATCTTGTTAAGCCGGAAGGGAGTAAATTTCCCGAATCTCAATTTGAGGCTTCCCTCCCTGACCGAAAAAGATATTCGTGACCTCGAATTTGGATTGTCACAGGATATTGACTGGATCTCACTCAGCTTTGTTAGGAATGCAAACGATATTAGGGAACTGAAAAAACTACTGGCCCAAAGAGGTTTTCAAAAACCGGTGATCGCCAAAATCGAAAAGCCTCAAGCCATTGATCACCTGGAAGAGATTGTTGAAGAAGTCCATGGTGTGATGGTTGCCAGGGGTGACCTCGGTGTCGAAATGAATCCGGAAAAGGTACCTATGCTTCAAAAACGCATCATCGAACTCTGTAACAGAAAAGGGAAACCGGTTATCACAGCCACCCAGATGCTGGAAAGCATGATCAATGAGCCACGTCCAACCCGGGCGGAGGTAAGTGATGTCGCCAATGCCATTATTGATGGCACCGACTGTGTAATGCTTTCGGGCGAAACTGCCATGGGAAAATTCCCGGTGAAGGCCATTGAGATGATGGTCCGGATAGCCCTGGATGTGGAAGCAAAAATTGATTTCAAAATTTATCCACCGGCCATCAGCTCTGATATCATGGCATTGAGCCAGGCCGCAAACAGTATCGGAAAAATTATTGACCTGAAATGTATCGTCGTGTTTACAAACAGCGGCAGGAGCGCAATGTTTATTGCCGCTGAACGCCCGAAAACACCGGTTTATGCCCTGACTCCCCGGGTCGAAGTTTACCATGGCCTGAATCTCCTCTGGGGAGTGAAACCGATTTTCGTGAAAGACCATCCGGAAGAGTTTGATCAGGTCATATCGCTGGCCGAATCGACCATGCGGCAACACGGCCTTGCCGGGAAAAACGACAAGATATTAATCGTGGGCGGAATTCCTTCAAATGTCCATGGAGGAACCAATTTTATGAAAATTCATTCGTTGAACTAAACAAGAATAGAACCATACCCTCTTTTATTAATAAAAATCATTCCCATACGATCTATATTCATATAAACCGTGAATGATAATAATGGATATTCCATTTAGCCATTAAATTCTAATTATTATCAAATGACAACAATCTTTTTATTTTGGTTTAGATTTGGATTCATCGCAATTCTGGCATTTTCCATTTCTTCAGGGTGCTTTTCCCAATCCGGAAATCCTTCCGCACAGCAATCAAGACCACCCGCTCCTAAAAGTGACTGGCCTAAAGAGATCACAACCACCGGATACCGGATTGTGATCTACCAGCCACAGCCTGATTCACTGACCGGCAATAAATTATATACCCGTGCTGCCGTTTCGGTCAGCTCGAACGATGAACGACCTGTGTTCGGCGCCATCTGGGTTATGGCTGTCATCAGCTCCGACCGGGAGACCCGTGATATTTCCCTGGTTAACGCCAAAGTTCTTAATGTACGATTCCCGAATCAGGATTCGATTCCCAAAACAAATATCGATCAGTTCAAGAATTTGCTGGAGAATGAAATCCCGAAGTGGCAGATCACGACAACTATGGATGAACTTACCGCTACCCTGAAAGATAATTTGGCGGCAGTCAAGGAGGCTTCAAATTTAAAGAATGACCCCCCTGAGATAATTTTTACAAAACAACCCAGTGTTCTGGTATTGTTCGACGGAATCCCCTCTTTTAAACCGGTCGACAACTCCGGTATCAAACGGGCCGTCAATACGCCCTTTCTTGTCGTGCAAGATCCAAAAGACAAGATGTTTTATCTGTATGGCGGCGACTATTGGTTCAAAACAAACGATGTTGTAAAAGGTACATGGACCAACATTAATGAACCTCCAAAAGACATAAAGAAAATGCAGGAAGAGAAGCAAAAGCAGGCACAGACCAAACCGCAGAATAATATTCCCTCGGGCAGTCAGAACCCTCAGGCTACAGGTAAGCAGCAATCTGCCAGCAAGAAAACAGGGATACCACAGATCATTGTTCGTACGGCACCCGCAGAGCTCATCCAGTCGGACGGGGAACCTAATTTTGCACCCATTCAGAGCACCCAGCTGTTATATGTAACAAATACGGATGATAATATTTTCATGACCATCGACAAACAGCAATATTTCATCCTGATTTCGGGTCGCTGGTACAGCAGCAATGGACTCACCGGGCCATGGAATTTTATTCCATCCGATAAGTTGCCTGCCGATTTCGCCAAAATTCCTGAAGGTTCCGAAAAAGATATCGTGCTTGCTTCGGTAGCCGGTACTGAAGCTGCGAAAGAAGCCGTGATGGATGCTCAAATCCCGCAAACGGCAGTTGTCGACCGGAAAACCGCAAGTTGCATGGTCAAATATGACGGTGATCCGAAGTTTGAACAAATCAAGGGGACCATGCTCTACAGAGCAGTGAATACCAGCAGCAGCGTTATCTTGTCGGGAAAGACCTATTATGTTTGTGAAAATGCGGTATGGTTTACAGGAAATTCACCAACAGGGCCATGGATCGTTGCAACCGAAATTCCCGCAGAAATCCAGAAGATACCTCCGGAAGATCCGGCATATAATGTCAAATACGTTTATATCTATGATGTTCAGCCGACCGTTGTTTATATGGGCTATCTGCCCGGTTATGTTGGTTGCTTTGTTTACGGTCCTACCATTGTTTACGGAACTGGATTTCCTTATCCCTGCTGGTATGGACCTTATTACTACCCCAGGCCTGTGACCTGGGGATTCAGCATGCATTACAACCCCTGGTGTGGCTGGAGTATGGGATTCAGTGTTTCCGTTGGATTTTTTCACTTCAGCGTCGGGGGATCGATGTACGCCGGTGGATGGTGGGGGCCTCCGATGTACCGTCCGCCCTACTATGTTCCTTACAACCATTATTACGGCCGGGGTCCGGTATATGTGCACAATACGACCATTAACGTCAATAATGTGAATGTGAACAGGAATAATTTTAATCAGAACAACATTTACAGCAATCACCGAAGTGGTGTCCAGCCTGTTACACAACCGGCCAGCCGGCAGCCCGGATCATCCGGGACCACGTCGGGTAGTCGGCAATCTGCCGGGAGCCGGACGGACGGAAGCCGTCAACCTGGAACAAACAATTTACGCTCCGGTACAAATAATCAAGGCAATGTGGCACCGAAAGCAAAAAATGCCCAGAATAACGTTTATACCGACCGCGATGGAAATGTCTACCGGAAAAACGGTAACAATTGGGAACAGAATACAGGGAAAAACTGGCAATCGGCAGATAACCGGCAGGCAACTACGCGTTCGGAAGGAACAAACCCAGGTACATCGGCTCAGCCATCAAGACAATCTTCCGGTTTCGACCGGCAGAATATGGATCGGCAGAATGCCAACCGGAACCGTTCCTCCATGCAAAACAGCAATCGCAGTAGTTTCCAGCACAATTCTGGTGGAATGGGAGGTGCTGGTGGCCGTGGCGGCCGGCGGTAAAAAGATGGCGGCGCCGGATGATACCTCATCCGGCGCCGCCTTAACATATTCTCATTTTTTATCGGACAATCAATACGATACCGACCTTCAGATTCAGCATCATCAGGTCTTTTGAATCAATATTGTTGGTAAACTCAATTTTATTGGTCGTCCATTTATAGTTAAGGGCTATCAGACCACCCCAGTTGGAAAACCGGCCGAATTTTACCAGGGCTCCAACCTCCGGTGTCAAGGAAAAATCCCATCTCGTCTTATAGATATCATATTCCTGTACCAGCAGGTGATGTTCCATATAGTCACCACCGATCCCGAGCCCGATATAAGGGGATACCAGCTTATCAGGTATAAAATGATACGCAATGACTGCCTGGAAAGGAACCATCCAGGTAAACCGGTAGTTTGTCGAGGTAATGGCAGAGCCATCTTTACCATAATAAGTCTGATAGCCGTAGCTTTGGCTGACACGCTGCCAGCCGATGTTAAAACCAGCTGTTAAGCCGTTCCTGATCAGATAGCGTCCTCCGAAATCAAATCCGGCAGGACTGCCGTTGGAGACCCATTTATTAAAATCTGCCAGGGTGAACGTAGTGTTCCATGAAAAGGCATAGTAGCTTCTCGGAGTGAATCCTCCCACTGGCTTATCCTGCCCCTGGGCAAACCCTGCAAAAAGGATGGATATCAAAAAAAACAAAATTATCTTTTTCATATTGCTTTTCTTTTGAGATGATTAATTATGAGGGGTAAAGGCTTTGGTCTGGTTAAATGCCTGATCAATACTCTGCTGGATTTGCAGTATGGTATGATCCCCTGTGTATAATCCCCGGATATATGCATTCCACCGTATCCAGATCTTTTTATCCGGACCGATATTCTTTAAATCAGCCATATCAATCATGAGGGTTCCCGTTGAATAGGAAGTTATATAGGCAGGATAGTAAGGGTAATAATAGCCACCCCCGCCCCAGAACCAGGGAGGATAATAGCCAGGGTATCCCCAATACCAACCGGGATAGTAAACGGTAGTATTGACATTCTTAACAGTGACAACCATAAAGGCAAGATCAGGATCAACATCTATACCTACTCTTTGATAACCACGGGAAGTCATGTTCTGGACGATCTGGTTAATAAGAGTGGTTGCCCTGGAGTCAGTATAATATCCGCTGTCCTTATCAGCAATCCACTTTATGGTGTCGGCAATATAAAATGTCTTAAACTGAGCAAAGGGTGTCGCGGTATCATACACCGTATAAATCACCAGGTCTTCCAGCAGACGATCGGAAGTTGGCGGATACTTGCTGCAGGATGATAATACCATCAATCCGAATGCAAGAAGGATAAGAAAAACTTTACTTTTCATTTTGTTATTTTTTTAGTACTACAAAAATAAGATTCTTTATTAAAAATGATTTAAAAATTTATAGGGAAGTCCCTCATGGGTCTGGATATTATTTTTTATTGAACGATGTAATATACCCGGCTCCTTTTCCAATATGCAGGAGAACCTTTGAAAATGATGCGCTATGAAAACAAGATCAAAATTTATCACAATAGGTTGCACCTGAAAAAAATTATAGCTTAAAGGCACAAGTCGCTTGAAGTGAATACATCCAATCTGCTGCTTTACCGAAATTGAAAACCTTGAATTCACCTCCTATTCCCCAATGCTTGCTGAGCGGATAAATATAAGATCCGGAAAATTGATAATTGGATAATGATAAGATATTGCTGTTGATTTGCTGGTCAATACCTGATACTTTGTTAAACATGATTGCAAGGCCAGCCCCTATACTCAGATAAAAATAATCAACAATCCGCATCCTGACAGTCAACAGTAAAGGAATGGCTGACATACTTGCCTGTCCTTCAATATCGTTGGAGGTCTTACCTTTGACCTGATACAGTTTATAAAACCCCGATTCAAGGCCAAGACTCAATCGATGCTCGGGTTCCCAGAAAAACTTCAAGGAGACACCTCCAAAATCAATGCGGGCATTTTCTTTTCCAATTTCCAGGGAATTAATAAAATGTGTCCAGCCTGCACCAATGGCAAGAGAATAATGATTCAGCGACACAGTGGTACTGTCCTTTTTATGGGCTGAAACAGCCGGCACGAAGGAAAATATCAGCAATATTAGGATTATCTGTTTCTTAATCATGAATCTATTCTTGAATGTATTGATAATAAGCCACAATTGAGGGGAAATTTGTCAATAGTCCATCGAACTGTCCCTCGTTAATATAGTCCCTTATCCAAGGAATAGCATCAATGGTCCAGCATACGGCTAACCGGCCTTCATTGTGCATTTGTGCCACCAGATCATTCTGCGTGCCCAAGGTCCACCGGGGAGCCCAGACCATTGAATTAACCATTCTGACATCATCTACCGTCAACTCACAAAGCGAAGGGATCGACTGATAATTCGGGTATTTCATTAAATCGTTGAGGACATCGGTAGAAGGGATACCAACGAAAATCTTAAGGTCGCGACCCTTATCCTTGGCCCGTTTAAGAATGGCTTCCTGGATTGGAATAACTTTGGCCATGGCATCCGAATTCGCTTTCATATCGAGATAAACGAATCGCAACAATGTGCTGTCAACCGTAAAGATAAGGGCATCCTCAAGGGTCGGAATCTTTTCCCCGTGAATAAGCGTGACAAATGCGGAAATTTGCCCCCAGGTGTAATTTTCGATCGGTCCGGCCAGCGGGCCTTTCATCGTCAGCCTGATGTTGATATCAGGATCGTGATAAATGAAGGGCACGCCATCCTTACTTAATCTGACATCAATTTCAATACCGGTGGAGCCAAACTTTTCCGTGTAGTTTATCATCGCAATACTGTTCTCTGAAACAGGTAAATGGTCAGAAGTCCGCCCGCCGGAACGGTGCGCTAGAATGTAAAAATTACTTTTCTTTACCTTATCTGAGAAAGGCCGCAGATACTCCAGGGTCAGTGGTTTGTCCGGCAGCCCTTCCTGCATGCCATAGGCTCCCCGGATGATTATCCGCTGATCTCCGTTTCCTGTCACAATCTTTGTACCCCCTTCATCTTTTGCAATATACATCGATGTTAGCCCTGTTTCGTCATTGTAGCAGTAACGCCAATAACCCTGAAGCATAATGACAGAATCAAGATGACCGACCTGCATCACAAAATATTTCCCATCTCCGCTGGTAAAGGATAGGCTGGTACGGTTCCACTTAAGAATGATGTTGTCACCAAAATAATCGGAACCTGATGTTACCTGGTAAACCCCTTCCATGATCGGTTTGGAGGCAGGCAACAAAGGGTAGGTTTCATTCATGATTGAATTGGGTCCTGCCGTCGGTACCGGAACAAAATTATCCTTGTTGCAGCCATATAGAACAAGGATCAATCCTACAAAATAAGCTAAAGGGAATTTCATTGATAAATACTTTTTATTTGTCATGTGTAAGATTCACATTTTATTGGCGGAAACTGTTATCATTAACGAATGTTCGATGTTTTATAAGATCCAGCTAAAATAAAGCTCTGGGATATGATAAAACCGGTTAAAGGTTGTAAATAGCATCCAGGTCGGCCAGTAGAACTTTTCATAATTGTCCTTGAGACCGATAACAAAGACATGGTTTTTCCAAAGACGCTGTTCAATGTAGAGCGCTGCTGTAAATCCGTTGAAAAAATTCTTTGATCTGGTCAATTCATTTTCACCGGATGTCTGTGAGATATAAGTTATCGATACAAGCTCCCCCTTTAGAGTAAACGCCATGTTTTTCAACTTATATCCCAAAGATAAATTTGGATATTGGATCCATACCTTTGTATTGTTGTCAAACCCAAACTGTCGTAATTGCCCATAAACGAAGGCAACGTCCCAGCCCAGATTAAACGAAAAGTTTTTAATCATGAATCCCAGGCGCGGACCTAAAGCAAACTGATTTGAAACAATGATCGTGGTTACGTCTCCTTCCAGCGAAAATTTCCATGGAAGTCCGAAAGTCATATGAATATTGACAAGTGGTGCTTGTATCGCATTTTCAAGTAAATCCATAGGAGGTTTTACAAATGATAAACCAGCGGAAATCTGAAATCCCCATTTTTTATAATGATGCGGGAAACGCATACTGCTCGACGCAATGTCAAACGGTGGTTTCTCTGTCTGCCCAGCGACAGACCCTGCGAATACAAGGAAAAGAAAAATGAAAAAGCATCTGGATTTTAGCATACATTAAAAATTGACAAGCGAAAATAACAAAATAATGGTTCAATTTTCTTTTTTAAAATAGACCAGTCGTAATAAACTCGGAAAAACAAATAACAGAAGTGGAATGGCTGCAATAAAACCACCGATAACAGCAATGGCCAGCGGTTGCTGCATCTGTGCACCAATCCCGATACCCATGGCAAGAGGAGTTAATGCAAGGATTGCACCGATGGCCGTCATCAGTTTTGGCCGGATCCGGAGAGAAATGGCATATCCGATGGCTTTATCCACATCACCGGTCACCCGGTAGGTCGCCAGGAACTGGTTTACGGTAAAGATGGCATTTTCAGCGATGATACCAACAATCATGATGATTCCTGTATAACTGCCGACATTTAATTGGATTCCCGTGATAAAAAGTGCCCAGATACAGCCTCCTATCCCAAGGATGGAAATAAAAATGATCAATAAGGATATCCGCAGATTCCTGAACAGAAAAAGAAGGACCGCAAACACCAGAACGATGGCGGAGATCAGGATGAGGAGTAACTCCCTGAAGGAGGATTGCTGCTCGGCATAGGTCCCTCCGTAAACGATATAACATCCTGACGATAAAAAGATCTTCTGGGATATTTCGTTCTTGATCTCCTGGATGGCACTGCCAAGATCCCGGTTCTCAAGACGGGCAGTCACGACAACGTTGGATTTCAGATCCTCCCTTGTAATATCCGGATCACCTTTTGAAAGTTCAATCCGGGCGAAATCCTGCAATGGCCTGAATGATCCGTCAGGGGCAAAGATGGGGCGACTCCTGATGGATTCCAGGCTGTTCACCTTGAAATCTGTAAAACGGAGCAATATCGTGAGCATCTGCTCTCCTTCCATGACCTGGCCTGCCGGAACCCCTTCATTATATGCCTGAAGCTGATCCTGAAAATCAATTGGTGTAATATTAAACCGGGCAAGTTTTTCCTGGTCAGGAATAATGGTAATGGTTGGACCATCTATGATGATACCGCTCTGAACATCAGCAATGCCATTGATCCTGCTGATCAGGTTTTTTATCTGAAGGGCGAACTCGCGTATTTCCGTAAGATCATCACCAAAAATTCTGATTTCCACCGGTTGCGGCCGGCCAATCAGATCACCAAGAAGATCCGCGATCCGCTGGCCAAACTCAATGTTCAAAGCCGGTTCCCTCGCATTGACCTGATGACGCAATTCTGTAATAACTCCTTCTGTCCTTCGTTTTGTGTTGGGCTTTAACTGGATCAGGTAATCTCCTTCATTGGGAGGAATGACCCCGGTGGCCATACTGATGCTTGATGCCATGTTGGTCCCTGTTCGCCTCATATAGGTCGCCACATCGGGATGCCGCATAACAATGGTATCGACCTCACGGAGAATGGCGTCAGAGGTTTCGAGACTTGTGCCGGGTGGAGATAGGTAGTCCAGAACAATGGATCCCTCGTCCAGGATTGGCAGGAAACCGGTCAACAACCGGTTGACCAGGAATAGAGAAGAACCGCCTAAAAGAAGGACAAAAACCACGGCATAGGCCGGCTTGTTAAAAAACCAAAGCAACCATCCCAGATGTAATTTGCTGTCGGCCCTTCTAACCCCGGAAGCATAATGACGGGGTCTGTACCCGATAAGCAAATGCAGGGCCGGTAATCCAATCCAGGTAACCAGGAAGGAGCAGACAAGGGTAATCTCCATGGTCAGCGTCAACTCCTTGAAAAAAGATCCGGCTACCCCGCTCATCATGACAAAAGGCAAAAAAATAACGATCGTTGAGAGTGAGGATCCGATCATGGCCGGGAACAGACCCCGAATGGTCTCTTTGACAATAACCTGAATATCCTTGTCAGGATTCTCCTCGTGCATCCGGTGAATCTGTTCTATGATGACAATGGCATCATCGATGATCAAACCAATAGAAGCAGCGATCGCACCGAGTGACATGATATTCAGGGTAATGTTGCAAAGACCGAGAATCGTGATGGTCAGTGCCAGCGTTACCGGTATGATCAGAATGATATTCAGACTGGCCCGGAAAGATCGGAGGAAAAGAATGACCACCAGGATGGCCAGAAAAAGTCCTTCAAAAATACATTTCAACACGCTGTCAACGGAATTCGTGACAAAAGCTGCCTGGTCGTAATAGGTCCGTAATATCATACCCCTGGGCAACTGTTTCTGTATCTCGTTGGCCTTGAGTTGAACTGCATCGGAAAAATCGATGAGATTCGTGCCTTTTTGTTTAACGATATCGATAATGACAGCATCACGGCCATTCGCGTTGATCCGGATGAACTCCTGACGCTCCTGTATGTCGACGGTTGCAATATCGCCGAGCCTGATCACCCGGAAGCCATCATTTTTAACAATAACTTTCCTGAGTTCATCAACGTTCCTGATACGTGTATCGGTCAGCGAAAGATAAAGACGTCGGTAATCCGATAAAAGTCCGTTTGATTCGATGAAGTTGGTGTTATTCAACACTCCAATAAGAATCTGCGGAGTCAATCGTAACTGTAACATTTTTTGCGGAATGGGAGTAATGACAAACTCCTTGGTCTTTCCGCCCCGGACCACTACATTGGATGATCCGGCAACCGCTGCAAAACGTGGACGGATAAAGTTCAGGGCAGAATTCCGCAATTCTATCTGTCCGAAGGTACTGCTCTCAAGCGTGTATCCAATGACCGGATAGATACTTTGACCCATGGCTTCAACAACGATATTGGTCGTAGATGGTAAAAGATTCTTGATCTCATTGATCCGGGCATCCAGCTGGGTCTTGGCCAGGTTGATATCGATATTCCAGTCAAAAAAACATTCAATGGTACAGCTACCCCGGTTTGTACTGCTTCGTACCGTTTGAATCCCGTTCACACGCTTTATGGCAATTTCCAAAGGCCTTGTGATTGTAATCATCATTTTATCGACCGGTTGTTCTCCATTATCGGCGATCACTGTGATCTTCGGGAAAACTACATCCGGAAAGAGCGATGTCTGCATCCGGCGATATGAATAAGCACCCACAAGCAATATGATAAGCAATCCAAAAATGATTGGTTTCAAAAAAGTCCTGTATGGATTGTCCATATTCAATGCTTAATGTTTTATGAATACATTAAAAAACACATTGGTTCACCGGGATTCAAATTCTCATTTGCCCTGCCGCGTAACAATAACTTTGGCTATATCACCCAAACCATAATTTCCTGAGGCCAGGAACCGGTCCTCATTTGTAAATAACGGGTCCGTTATCTCGATCGTGTCCCCTTCAGAAATCCCTGACCTGATAAACACCTTTATAGCTACCGAATCATTGATCATCTTCATTACCCAGAAATACCTCATGGTCTCATTGGTAAGAATACAGGTTTTGGGAAGAAGGATGGCTTGCGGGTTTGTACGTTTGATGATCCTGATGCGGGCAATCAGGTTCTCAGGTAAATTTTCAGGATTCAGTGGGTTCAGGATATAGCGCTGAGTTTGCGAGTTTCCCGACATGGAGGAAAGGCGTGATCTGATGCGGGTCTGTATTCGTTTACCATCTGGCAGGATCGTCTCAACAGATGAATTAAAGTGAATAAAGGAGTTCAATTCAAAAGGTGCTTCCAGAATGAAAACCAGGCTACCGGGTACGGCAATGCTGCAAAGCTGATCGCCTTCCTGCATATAATCCCCCTGAGGATGATCCACGGTGATGACAATTCCGTCGATGGATGACCGCACATGAATCAGGCCGGAAAACCCAAAAGAGCTGCTGGAATCCGCCCTGAGCGCCGCCGACTCCTTGGTCCTCAGGATAAACAGTTCTTCGTTTTTTGATACAAGGTCACCCGGATTGATGGCTACCTTATCAATATAACACGAAGTTGGAGCTTTGATGAGCGCCTTATCCTGAAAGGAGGTTGTGGCATTGAGTTCTATCACCTCCGATATCGGTCCGATCCGGATGGAAGCCAGTGTCACCGGCACTTTAGTATCGGAGATGGTTTCATCATTCTCCCCGGCAGGCTGGTTACAACCATATAGGATCATCAGGAATATGATGGTGTAGTTTAAAATCCCTTTCATTCTTTCCAATAATTAATTTCATTCATGATCTGCAAAACATGGACCTGATAAGTATTCAGGTTCGACTGGATTTGAATATAGTTTTTCTTCGCGATCACATAATCGGTGATGGAAATCCCCCCGGTGTTCAGGAGTTGTTTGTCCTGCCTGATGATCGTTTCGGCTAGTTTCATTTGCTCCTGCATGCGTGGTATCAGTTCCCTGACTCTCCGCAATTCTTGATCCAGTTGTCTCAATTGCTGGTGAAATTGCGTCCTGAAATAATCCTGGTATGTTTTACGGTTTATTTCTGTTGCCTTCAGCTTTTCATAATTCAGTTTTCGTTGATTTCCGTCCCAAACAGGCACAGTAAATGAAAGTCCGAAACTGATCCCAAAATTCTTATAGACCACAGACAGATCATTGCTCACAATCCCGGCATCCGTATACCAATCGACTTTGGGGACATACGCCTGATCAATAAGCAATTTTTCATTCTGTATCCGAAGACTATCGATGATAAACCGGTTGAAAAACGGGAACCCGGAAGGCCTGGGCGAAACATTCTCCTGGAACGTTGGCATGGAAAGCTGATAATCCGTCGTATCGCTGATCCCACAGATAATATTTAAACCAGAAATGGCTTTTTGATATTCCGTTTGAAGGTCTATTAAATGGAGTTCCATCGATTGCATCTCAACAAGAAAAGATAAGTAGTCAGTCTGTCTGTATATTCCGTTTTCCACCAACTGTTTTAACAGGGTCTCTTCTTCCCTGGTTCGATCTAATAACACTCTTTCAAAGGAACTCTGGCTGTAAATGGCAAAGGATGTAAGGTACAGGGCTGTGATGGTCTTTTTAAGATCTCTTTCTGCTATTCGGGTTGAATTAACGACTGCCTGGTTTTGTAAACCGATTCCGGAATACTGAATATTGATGGCTTTTTTATTAAAAATAGGTTGGTGTATGTCAATTACCGAAATATAATTTCCACCATTGGTGATCGCTTCACTGTATCCGTAGCCATGGATGATGGGTGCATAATTCAGCAAACCATCAACATTGATCTGTGGTAATCTGTTTGCCTTTATCAGTAAGCTGTCTAAAAAGTTAACCCTTAACTGATTATTCAGATCTTTTAAAAGCGGACTGTTTGAAAGTCCCTGTTGAAGGAAAAAGTCAAGTGTCCGTACCTGGCCGGACGTTATCAGGCTTTGTACAAAAAAAAGGAATCCAAAAAAAACATGCCGGATCATAACTGGAATTGTATGGCAAAATAACTATAAATTTGAAGAGTTAGAATACCTTTTTATGAAAAATATCACGAGGGTACTTACGAGTCAGGTTCTTTCAATCGTGAGTATAATGAAGGTCAAAACAAGGGTGAACAGCATAGATCCTTCTTACAAGGTACAAGGCTCCTGTTAAGGTTATCGGATTTGATATATGCGGAAAAAGTGAAATCCCCAGGGCTTTAAGCCCACATAAAGTCCGGGTCCGGTCATTTCATCGCCATCCCGGTTATATTGTTCACCCGATAATGAATCATCCAGTCTCCATTGTAATCCTTCCAGCTCTTCATAGGGTAAACGAACCTTCCCTTGTGATTCATTCCCGCAATAATTAACAACAATCAAAAGAAATTCATTTTCAATTTTCCATGACCAGGCAAGAAGGTTTTGGAAGGATGAATTATCAGTCCAGCCAAGACAATCGCACAATCGCCAGGTACCACTGTGAAATATGGGTCTTGAAACAACTTCAAAAACTCTTTTATAAAAGTCCCTTATCTCTGGTTTGGTGACTTCCCATGGCCTTCTTCGGAGAAATACCGGTAACTTCACAATCCGTCCGTCAAGTTGCCCTTCATGAAATAACCTGGCTCCCGGCAAGGTTGCTATCACCAAGGCTGCCGCCTTTTTCCTTTCCTCCCGAAATAAACTCAGAACCCTCGGTTCATCGTGATTTTCAATGAACCGGACAAGTTTTGACTGATACAATGGATCAGCTTTCAAATGCAGGTTAATATTCACAGTGCTTCCCTGTGCCAGTAAATCGTAAAGCCGTTTGTCATAACAAAAATCGAAACCCTGTTGCTGTAATTGCCATTCAAGATCCCAGTACGCTTCAGCAATAAAAAGAAAGTGTAAATTGACAGACTTGACGGCACCGATCAATTCGGTCCAATATACTTTTGGTTGGGGTGTTCCGGCTCGTTCTCCCCAGGTTCGCTCAAATATGTCATTCATGACAAGCATTGCCATATCGCATCGGAGACCATCACATTGTGATGCAATATCCAAAATCGTTTCACGGATTGCATTTCTCAGACCACCGTTGAATGCATTGACCTGTAAAACATCCTGCCAGGCAGGGAAAAAAGGATCTTTTCCGCAAGCAAAAATCGCGTTTCCTACCTTTACGAATGTTATTGGATCTCTTTTCAAATCCTCTTCAGTCCCCTGAATAAAGAATTCAGGATGCTCCGTAACCCATGGATGATCGTGTGCTAGGTGGTTGGGCACGAAATCAAGAATAAGGTTTATCCCTCGGTTTGCAAGCTCCTGCCGTGCGATAGCAAGACCTTCCGGACCTCCCAGGTGTTCATCCACGACAAAACGTCTGACACAATAAGGTGACCCCACATTATCTTCAGGAGTGAAATCCGGAAGCGCTTTATGAAAATCAGCTAGATTCCCAGAATGGTGGTTGGAAATGGCAATCCCTGCAGGACTCCTCTCCCATACACCCATGAACCAGATGGCATTAAATTTCAAATCAGCCAGCTCATCCCAAACTTTGGATGGGACAGAAGAAAGGGTTACGGTTCTTTTTTCTTGAAGGCTTAAATCATGAAGCCAAACCCAGGTATTAATCTCGTAAATTAATGGATTGGATGGCCAGTGACACATTTCTTCTGTTGTTAAAACGGACGGGCTAAAATAAGGATAATAAAAGATAGCAATGTATTGCTGTTCATTCTTTTTTTTCTATTTTTACATGAAAGATCTCTTGAGTTTCGATGAAAACGCCCCTTCGTATTTTAGTGGTAGAAGATACTCCTTCCGATGTTGATTTGATGAAGCGTGAAATTACTAAAAGCGGCATTGAAATAGAATTACAGGCCGTTGATAAAAAAGAAGATTATCTCGATGCATTATCGTCATTCAGCCCTGATCTTATTCTCTCCGATTATACCTTGCCGCAATTCGATGGATTGAAAGCCCTTAAAATCCGGAATGAGCTTGCTCCCTCACTTCCATTCATTTTGGTCACCGGTTCTGTCAACGAAGAAACCGCGGTTGAGTGCATGAAAACCGGGGCGGATGATTATGTGCTCAAGCAGAACCTGACCCGGCTCGGTCAAGCCATCCTGTCAGCCCTGGATAAGAAGGATATGATCAAGTCAAAAATGATTGCGGAAGAGGCCTTGCGTGAAAGTGAACGTACCAAGGAGACTTTATTGGATAACCTTCCGGGATTTATTTACCGTTGTGCCAACGATCATGATTGGACTATGATCTATATCAGTGAAGGCTGCCAGCGGATTACTGGATATTCGCCGGACGATTTCATCAATAATAAGACACTCGCATACAACGATATAGTCCATCCCGATTATCAGGAGCCACTCTGGAATAAATGGCAGGAACTGCTGAAAAAGAAAGAATACTTCGAGGAGGAATATCCCATCATTACCGCCTCTGGTGAGACCCGATGGGTCTGGGAACGCGGGTGCGGGATCTTTTCAGAAGATGATCAATTACTCTTTCTCGAAGGATTCATTACCGATATCAGTGACCGTAAACATGCGGAAGAAGCACTGAAAGAGAGTGAGGAAAAATACAGAAGGATAGTGGAACATCTTCCCGATTCGGTTGTAGTGCATGCTCGCGGAAAAATTCTTTATGCCAATACGGCAACATTCCAGATGATGGGATTCGATTCGTTTGATCAGATAAAGGACATTCCAGTAATGGATTTCGTTCATCCGGATTATAGGGACATTGCCGTTCAAAGGATCAGAAAGATCTATGAGACCGGCCATGCATCAGGACTCACAGAAGAAAAATTCATTACCCGGAATCACGAGGCCATTGACGTGGAAGTTATCGGAATCCCTATTCATTACATGGGGCAATCGGCAATCCAAACCATCAGTCGCGATATCAGGCAACGTAAACGTTCAGAGTTGATCCAAACAATTCTCTTTAACATTTCCAATGCCGTCGTTACGACCAAGGATATCGCAGAATTGATCAGTATCATTCGGGAAGAACTTGGAATGATACTGGATACCACTAATTTCTATATCGCTTTTTATGACCCGGCAACGGGAATGCTTTCCACACCTTATGCACAAGATGAAAAAGATTCCATCGAGTTGTGGCCGGCAGAAAAATCGCTTACCGGGCATGTGATCAATATTGACCACCCCTTACTTGTCTCGAAAGAAGATATCGTCGAAATGAATCGCCGAGGAGAGATCAATCTCGTGGGAACAACAGCGGAATGCTGGCTTGGTGTTCCTTTGCATGCGGATGATAAAGTTATCGGAGCATTCGTTGTACAAAGCTATAATTCACGTAGTGCATATAGCAGCAAAGACGTGGAGATGCTGGAATTTATCTCTCACCAGATCAGCCTGTCGGTTCAGCGTAAAAAAACAGAACAGGAGCTGAAAATTGCAATGGAAAAAGCTCAGGAGTCTGACCGGCTAAAATCAGCCTTTCTTGCCAATATGTCTCATGAGATCCGGACACCGATGAACGGTATTCTTGGATTCTCGGAATTGCTCGATGATGAAACCCTTTCTGCCGAAGACAGAAAGAAATTCATTTCCATCATCAGTAAGAGCGGTAACCAGCTATTAACGGTCATCAACGACATCATTGATATTTCCAAGATCGATTTCAACCAGATGACTTTCTACAAGATTCAGTTTAATCTGAATCATCTGCTCAATAATTTACAGATTTCCTTTGAAAATGAAAAAAACCGTATGGGGAAGGCAGATATTCAGATATTGATTGAGAAAGGTTTGGATGATGCAAAAAGTTATATTGAAACGGATGAGGTCAGGCTGACACAAGTCCTGAATAATCTGATCGGGAATGCCCTGAAGTTTACTCAAAACGGTTTCATCAAATTCGGGTACCTTGTTGAAGCAAAAAAAATATTATTTTTTGTCACCGACACAGGTAAAGGCATCGCCCCTGAAAAACAGCAGATCATCTTCGATCGGTTCAGGCAGGAAGAAGAGTCTCATGTCCGGACATTCGGGGGGTCGGGGCTGGGGTTACCCATTTCAAAAGGATTGATTGAACTCCTTGGGGGGACCATTTATCTCGATTCTGTTCTCGGAAAGGGCTCAACTTTCTATTTTACACTTCCGGGATCTTTCCTGGTAGCTCCGGCGACTGACATTCTGCAAAAACCTTCCCCTGCTTTGCCATCCGACTTTAAGGGGAAAACTATCCTGGTTGCCGAAGATCTGGTTGAAAACTTCGAATTAATGAAAAGAATGTTGTCCAAAGGCCACCCTACTATGCTCCATGCTGAAAATGGCAGGAAAGCCGTCGAAATTGTTAAAAAAGACAAGGCAATAGATATGATATTGATGGATATCCGTATGCCGGTCATGGATGGCTATGAAGCTACTCGGGAAATCCGCATTTTCAACCCAGATATCCCGATTATTGCTCTGACGGCCCATGCTTTTCCTGAAGATAGAACACGTTGTATCAGTGCCGGGTGTACCGATTTCATTTCCAAACCCATCAATAGGGAGAAATTGTTTTCAATGGTAAGCAGGTATCTGCTTCAATAAAATATCCATTTCGGACCTTACCGATGCTGTCATGCTATTGGTATCGAAGCTGAACCTTTCTTGTGTACCGGTCATGACCATCCGTCAGAGTCAGAATGCCTATTTGAACCGTTGGAAAAGACGAAATGAAGATCCGTGGGCCTTCAGCTTCTTGCATGTACAGGAGACGCCCGCAAAGGTCATGGATGGTCAATAATCCAATAAAGGAATATGGTAGGTTTTCAATGATGAAACCGGAATTTGTTTGAAGAATTTTTATCTGGGAAAGTGGACCTTCATTGATTGACAAATTTTTCTGCCCCGCAGCAATAGGCATTTCTTCAATATCATTATAAGCCGCCTCATCGATGTAAAAAATATCGTGAAACCAATCCAGTTTAATTGAAAGCCAACCGTAATGCCAGGTCGACGAGGAGATGTTAAAGATTCTGAATCCAATATAAGTTGTATTTTGAATTGGCATTTTTGCACTGTCAATGGAAGCAAGTACAAATCCGGAGTTCAGAAACTCCTGAGAACCGTTGATTGAATCTCCGGGCTCAAAAAAACGGGGAGTTTCACCGGAAGCTATAATGCAGGTCGCGGTAGTGGCTGAATCGGTCATTGTCAATAAATGAAAGAAAAAATAACCCGAGAATGAAAAATCAATTTTCCCATCGTTATTTATATCAATGCTCTTTGTCCACTGCGAATTGATGGCATCATGCTGATGGAAATTAAACTCAGTAACAACAATCCCTGCAGCTATGTATCCTGAGAAAGCGATCACGAGTAAAAGTGTACAGATGAATTTCATGGGTCGGTATTTGGATTAGCAAAATAACAAATTATCGGTGAACAATTTCACGTTGGACTACTTTTTTAATACCTTACTATTTGGTCCTGTTTTGAAAAATATTTTACTTTGAACTTTAATGCTACATTCACCAGGGCTATCAGCACAGGCACTTCAACCAATGGTCCGATTACCGCTGCAAATGCCTCTCCTGAGTTTATACCGAAAACGGCAATCGCCACGGCAATAGCCAGCTCAAAATTATTGCTGGCAGCTGTGAACGAAAGGGTCGCCGATTGTTCATAGGTGGCTCCCATTTTTTTGCTCATGTAAAAGGAGACCAGAAACATGACGATGAAATAGATTGTAAGCGGAATGGCAATCCGGATAACGTCCCACGGGATTTTTACAATGTATTCCCCTTTCAGTGAGAACATTACCAGGATGGTGAACAACAGGGCGATCAAAGTAAGCGGACTGATTTTAGGTACAAATTTCGAATGATACCATTCCTTGCTCTTGACCCGTATGAGGATAAATCGGGTGAGAAATCCTGCCAGAAAAGGGATGCCAAGGTAAATGAATACACTTTCGGCAATCTGTTTGATGGTGATGCTCTCTACGGCAAGGTTGGTTGGAAGTCCGAACCAGGCCGGAAATACCGCGATAAAGAGATAGGCATATACCGAGAACAGCAATACCTGAAATATGGAATTGAAAGCCACCAATCCGGCACAATATTCGGAATCCCCTTTGGCAAGTTCGTTCCATACAATCACCATGGCAATACAGCGTGCAAGACCAATGAGGATCAAGCCGTACATATAATCAATATTGAACTGGAGGAAAACGATGGCCAGCAGGAACATCAGCACCGGGCCAATAAGCCAGTTCTGGACCAGCGATAAACCCAGTATCCTGGTGTTTTTAAATACATCCACCAGCTCCTCATATTTGACTTTTGCCAATGGGGGATACATCATTACTATGAGTCCAATGGCAATAGGGATGTTGGTTGTGCCAGATGACATTGAGTTCCAGAATATGGCAATACCTGGTAAAAGCCAGCCCCAGAAAACACCGATGGCCATCGCTAAAAAAATCCACAATGTCAGGTAACGGTCTAAGAACTTTAGTTTTGTCTTCATCATTCTTAACTTGAAGATTTAAGGATTTGAAGATTTCAGAATTTCCAAATCTTCAGATCAGCAACAACTTCCAGAATTGCAATCGCACGTGGGTTCAGTCCCCCGAAGCAGTCCGTTGATAATCCCTGCAGCACAGCCCACTCCCGATCGTACAGTAATGGCTCCTTCCGGACAATTTTTTGCACATGCTCCACACTCCATACATAGATCTTTATGGCGAATCACTGCTTTTTTATTTTCAAACCCAAAAACGGCATGTGGGCAAACCATCATGCACATGAGGCAACCATGGCACTTTTCGATATCCAGTTCCAGCGTCACCACACCGGTAATATACACGAATCCGCTCATATTGCAAAAAATCTGGTTAGAATCCATCCGGCCAGACCCAAAGATACCATGGAAATCTGAACTGGTAATGAAAATTTCATCTCTTTTTGCACACCTGAAAGCGAGGTAAAGGTAGAGGATCCGGTAAAATTCATGGCCATGAACGACGATAGTCCGCCAATCATTAAAAACCATGAAATCACCTCAGTAACTCTTGTTCCCAACATTCCTGATGCAGCAAGGAGAATGGCAGCCAGCCAACCTGCAACCAGTCCTTTCAGCGAAAACCGGCGGAATGGGATCCATGGCAATAAGGCAGGAGTTAGAACGCACCCTGCAAAATAACCGGTAAAAAGATTTACTATGGCCTTCCACCCTGATCTGAATGCGAAATCAACCGAAAATCCTTCAGAAGTAATACCCGAAAGCAGCAGAAAAACCATGGGTACAATCAGCATGTAATATCTCCCGTAAAATATATCGACCGGGATCAGCTTCAGACGATCAACCAGCGGAAACGTTACCCGTCGCATTGTTTCGTTCGCTTTTAGACCAGCCTCAAGAAAGGCTTTGATATCGCTGGCTTTGACCGGGCCATAAATAACAGAAAACCCAGTCATCTTCTTAACCTCATGTGCAGCTACACCTGTTGCACTCAGCTGTGGCAGGATAATTTTCCGATGGTCAAGTAACCTGTCAAGGTGATGGATGCGAAGGCGACGAACTACCTCCTTTGTGCTGAAAGTGCCTTTCCCCGCCGCACACCAGACATTGATCCCTTTTGTGTCGATCACAAGGATCCAGGCATCCATATCTGCAAGAGCTTTACGGAGGTGATCAAAACTCAACTTGAAATTGGCTGTCACAAAGCAGCGCGAATTCCGGCCAGGGGCCCCCACGGCATAAATCCCGGGCATGATCCGGTATTTCATCCTTCCAACTGACCATCGTACCTTAAGCGTGCTCCACCGATCGTGTTTGCTCCAGGCGGTGGCAACAACAGGAATGATCCCGGTTTCCGTTTCTATCTGCCCGGTAATATATTGCGGTGATTTAGTCATGAGGTATCACATCCGCATTCATTATTCTGATCAGATCTGTTTAAAATGCTCATAATTTTCAAATCTTCAAATCTTTATAAAATTCAAGAAACTTTGTTCTGATCTCATCGCGAATTTGCCGGTATACATTTAATATCTCGTCATAGGTTCCCGTCGCTTTCGCCGGATCTTCAAATCCGATATGCAACCGGCGGATAACACAACCGGTAAAGTTTGGGCAGGTTTCCTTTGCATCGTCGCAAACCGTGATCACATAATCGAAAGTATCGGAAAGGAAGAGTTCGACATTCTTCGGTTTATTTTCCGATATATCTATCCATATTTCACTCATAACAGTGATGGCGTTTGGATTAACAATTAATTCAGGCTTTGTTCCGGCAGAGTAAACCGCAAGACCTGGATTCAAGGATTTCAAAAAACCTTCTGCCATCTGGCTCCTGCATGAATTACCGGTGCACAGGATCAGTATTTTCATAATGTTTAATATGCGGATGTGATAATTTGTCAGATGGGTTCAATTGGTAACTTGTCTGCCCGTCCACCACTGACTTCATTTACATTCATACCCTGAATCGATTCCTATTTCACAAAAAAAAAGGTTAACCACTCTCCCGAATTCTTGAATCTTTTTCGGGTTTAGGCAATAATTTACTTTCACCCCATCCACATGGCCCTGGATCAACCCGATGTTTTTCAACTCTTTTAGATGCTGGTTAATGGTTGTGCGGCTCAATGATAATTCATCGGAAATATCCCCTGTAATGCAAACTTTTGTTTCAGCCAGGTATTGCAAAATTGCCAGTCTTGCTGGATGTGCCAGTGCTTTGAATAAGATCGCGGTCGAATTCAATTTAGAATCAAACAGTTCAGTCTTTGCATGGGCCATACGATTTATTTTTGATAAGATTTAAAAAGTCAATTGTTTGATTCAACAATCTTCCCTTCATTTAAATGCAGCTTCAGCGTTCCATAACCTGCTGCCATTGGGCTATGAGTTACCATCATGATGGTGATTCTATTTTCCCGGTTGATTTTCTTAAGGAATTCCAGTATTTCCAGAGATAATGCAGGGTCGAGATTTCCGGTTGGTTCGTCAGCCATAATGATTTGAGGGTTATGAATAATCGATCGGGCGATTGCCACCCGTTGTTGTTGTCCGGCGGATAGTTCACGAGGAAGGTGCTCCATCCTGTCGGATAGACCAACATATTCAAGAATTTCTGCAGCACGTTTATATTGCGCTTTTCGTGGGATCTTTTCCAGAGCCAGCGGGATCATTACATTCTGAATGGTTGTCAGATAAGGGATTAGAGCGAATGTTTGAAGGATATAACCGACAAATTTTTTTCGAATATTTGTTATCTCCCGGTCGCTGATGTTGTCAATTCTTTTTCCATCGAAAATAATTTGACCGGATGTAAGCCTGATCAATCCGAAGAGGGCCAGCAACAATGTACTCTTTCCAGATCCTGATGGACCTGTAACGGTAATAAAGTCTCCCTTTTGCAATGTGAACGATACATGATCGAGAGCATTAATCAGACTGCCATTATGATGGTATTGTTTTAAGATATTTTCTCCTTTTAACAACATAGGTTAATCCTCCTGCAAATTGGTATGCGGGTCAAATTTAGCAGCCAGATAAGTGGGAAATAATGAACCTGCCAACGAAATTGCAACCGATAAAAGGATTGACCATAAAAGATACATGTACACGGGTTTGACAATTATACCAGCAAGATAGGGTCCTAAAATAACACCGGCCAGTGTTCCAAAAAGGTACCCTAGAACTCCTCCCGCAACACCCAGAAAAAGTGCCTTTAAAAGAAATATTTTGTAAATAGTTCCGCGTTCTGTTCCCATCATCCTTAAGATCCCGATCTCCCTTTTCCGCTCATTTACGTTGGCCCAGATGTAATTGCCAATCGATATACCACCCACAAAAAAGATAATGATCAGCATGACCAGCGTAACCTTTCTCAACAGTTGGTTGGTCTCAATTTGAGTTGAAACGATCTGTCCAATGGTTGTAATTCGGGTATCGGGAAGTATGTTCCTAAGCTTTCCGAGTAGTCCTTCCGATATTGCATTGCAACAACCCATGATCTCTATGGCGGAAACCTGATTCTCGATACCTAAAAGTTGCTGAACATCCCGTAGGTTGGCAAAAATACGGTCATCATCAACTGTTCCAGTTTCGGGTAAAATTTTAACGACGTTGAATTCCTTTCCAATGATATTAATCCGTGTATTGGGGGTTAGTTTTAAACGCGATGCAACCTGGGAGCCTGCCAGACAATCATTGCTATTCAGGGTATCGATGGTTTTCCGTTTAAGTTTTGGGTCCTCCAGACCATGCGACTGATTGGCTGATTGGTTTGTTGCACACGCAGCTTTCAGCTCAGCACCCAGCAACCCGGAGGATTGCCATAAAGGTTTGGAAGCAATTTCGCTTTTGGGGAGAATTCCTGTTAGCACGATGGATTGACCTCCAACTTTAATTCTGCGGGTCAGTTTTGGTGACATGTTGTCAACTCCTGCAATCGTGGAAGTTAGAATACGTTCCACATAATCCATGGGTAAAGTAGGGGCATCAATATCTGATGTATAATAGTCATCGATGCTGGCGGCTTGCGGTAAGACAAGAATATTGGCTCCAAGGTTATCCAGATTTCTTGCAACATTTTGCTCGGAAACAGTAGAAACACTTTGAATGGCAACAATCACGGCAATACCCAGGGTGATGGCCAATAATCCAGTTATCAACTGCGATTTCCGTTTCCATAGTTCGATCAGGACAAGTTTTGAAATAGTCATAGTCTGGGAGTAGGGAAACAGTAAGTCTATTTACAACCGCCTGCCTTTGCTCCCCCGGGACAACAACCCCCGGCAGGAGCCTTTTTTGCAGAACTTACCAAATTGTTAACATCGGTGATTCCGTTAAAGGTTCCGGTGACCTGTCCAGATGGATTGAGGACATAAGTTACAGGATCTTTTGCATTTAAATCGCATTTCAGGTTCTGTAATAATTTTATCTCTTTTTTATCATCCAGATCAACTGTCACAACTACACTTTTATTACCCATTTTGCCACAAGCCACAGCGCAATTGTCCATAATACTGTTCTTTGAGGCCATGGACTCTTTGTAAACCACAACATATACCGATTTCCCTTCAGTCAATGCTTTAATAAGTTCAGAGAATTTGGGTGATGGGATTAATTCGATCAGCTTTTTTGAAGTGGCATCTTGTAATATCAACCCTCCAGCAACATTTCCATTTTTATCGATAACAAGGATCAATGGTAATGGAGCTCCGGCCAAACGGAATTTCGAAACCAACGCTTTATTGACTGCATCTTCAGTATTCATTTTTACAACAACAGACGAAGCTTTAAGGCTTTTTTTCGCTTCATTGGCGATGGAAAAAGCTTTATCTGCATCAGTGCCACTGGCATTGTATGCGACAAGAAAGACCGGTTTGCAAGCCTTGCTGGCTTTTTCGATCTCGGTGGTAGTCTGTGCATTAAGCCGGATTAATCCTGTAAACAGAAGAATCAGGATTAAGATGTTCTGAATTTTTTTCATGGATTTTTTTTGTAACGCAAATATACGTTATATTTTTAATTATTGAGGTTCCTCCTTCAGATCCTCCTCTTTCGCGCTCCTGATTTTATCGAGCATATCCTTTGGGAGATCATCCGAATATTCGGTTTCCTCAACATCTTCATCTTTGTTACCGCGACCATACTTGAATTTTGGGTTTTCCTGTGTTCCCAGCACACGGATCGGTATGCCGATAATCCCGAGCGGAGGAAGACCAAGACGGGTTTTCAAGTTGAGTTGTCCTTTAAAATTGGTTTCACCACTCACCCTGAATCGGAAACCTGCCATTTTCATTTTGGTCTTCTCAATGGTGATGACATTGTTCTTGATCGTGGTTTTAATATCCACTTTCGATAGATCAGGATTCTTGATCTTCTCTTTATCCAGGTTTTGACTCATTGCCGTGAAAAGCTTAAGTCCCATCACCTTGACTTTCTTCAATGAGAGGGTACCTCCCCCTTCAAGCGAAGGATAAACAGGTTTCATTGCTCCGCTCAGCTTTCCTTTTAAAGTATAGTCCAGGGAAACGATCCCCTCGCATTTCCCTGCAGAAGTACTAAGATTTCTGAACAGCTCGATCTCATTGTAAGCCCGTTTGATATCGAAGTTCTCGGCTTTGACATGAAAGTCGAAAAATGCTTTGTTTGAATTGATACTCCCGTAGGCTGCATCCATATCCACTTTGCAGCCAATGAGTTGGAAACTCATATTCTTTATTAACAACATTTCCTTCTTTATCTCCACATTGGCTGTAAAATCGGAAATATCAAGCTTCTGAAAACTGATTTTCTTCATCTGGGCTTTCAATCCCACCTCAAGATTACCGGGGACAACAATAACACCGGCTGGTGAAGACGCTATTTTGATAGATGATGGATTGCTGGTAGTAGGTTGTACCTTGATGTTATCAGAGGTCATGAATTCATCCACAAGTAGATAATTGGAACTGAAGATGAAATTTCCTTTCAGGGTTTGATTTCCAGCCAGTAAATAATTCACCACATTACTCAGGTGTCCATTTAAGGTGATGTCGGAGGCTCCGTAACGGCTTTCAAACTTTTCAAACCAGATCTTATCATTTTCAAAACGGAATATTCCCGATTTCAAAACCAGCGGCTTTGGCAGATATTCAGAAGTAAATGCAATATTTCTGAGAGTCATAGTCCCGGAGTTCTGTAGCTTTTCGAATTTCCCGGCCAAAGCATCGCTCTGTTTCCCTTTCAGTTTTAAATCCGTTGAGATAAACCCTTTAAGATCCATTTCCCGGCGGGAGAATACTTTATAAATGCTGGCAATATCTATGGACCCTTTGGAGAGGATCGCATAATTCAGATTGTCGGGGTTGGAGAGATCAGCTTTGATTTCAAATGGGTTTCCCAGAAAACTAAAAGAAACAGGATCCAGTTTCAGATTGGTGCCGGCAATTTTGCCGTTATTATTGGTCAACGTAGCAGACAACTGGATCTTTTCGACCGGGTGGGGGAAATATTTTGTCTGAATGGCACCATCTTTAAGATTCAACTTTAGCTGAGCCAATGGGAAAAGTTTTTTCTCCGGAGCATATTTCCCGTTAACATCCAGGTTTAGATCCAGCTTCCCTTGCAGGTCGAGGCTGTCAAGAGGGATAACCTGAGAGATCTCTGCCAGGTTCAGCACCGTGAAAAAATGGCTCTCAACCGGGATATCATTCAAGCCTTTTAATCTGAGGTACCCCTCAATCCTGTTTTTCATGAAACCCAAGTTCAGGTTTTCAAGCTGAAGGTTGATCGAGCGATAGTCATTGTTGATTGAAGATGCAATGAGGTTGAATGAAATGTTATGGATGGCCTCCGGATATTTTTTGTACCGGAAGTATCCGTTGCTGAGTTTTGACTTGAAATTAAAATCCGGGATACTCAGAAGGATTGTATCGGCTTTTTTATTTCCCGGGTTCTGTCCGGAATAATACTCTCCCTGTGCTTTCAATTTCATGGAAAACATTCCTCTCAGATCAAAATCCTTGACCCCGAAACCTTTTATCCACTTCTGAAGATTCATATTTATATCAGCCTTTGCCGATATCCATAAATTTTTTGTACTGACAAGCCACAAAGAGCCGCTGATGTATTCTTGTTCAACCATTGAAAACAGGGAGATGAAAAAGGAATAACCATTTTCCCTGAACGAGAGCTCTCCCCTGAATTCGAATGGTATGTCCTTGATCCGCAGGTTATTCTTTTCAAACTTCATCTCCATGGAGTTCGTGTTGATAATGGTGATGAGTTCAGACTTCACTGGCTTGGATTTGATGAAAGGAACATGATTGTAAAAAAGATCCAATGAATCGATCTCAACTTTTGAATTCAGCCTGAGTATGTCATTGCTCAGATCACACTTCCCGCGATAATTGATGCCATGGGCTACAAGCTTTAACGGGATGGACGGATCAGCATAAATGAAATCAGTTTCGATGAAAACAATATTTTCTATCTGAAGGGCAGCGTTTCCTGATTCTTTCGTATCTGCCGTTTCAGTTGTATCGGCAGAAGCGTTGTAAACATCAAAGTTGGATCTTCCGTTTTCATTATATTGCAGGATGACCTGCGCTTTGTTCAGATAAACCCTGTTGATCTTAATCGGTCCGCTGATGAGGCTACCCAGGTCAACACCGAAAGAGATATCACGGGCTTTAACCAGTGTATCCTGAGTAAATGGAGCAGAAGATTTAAGGGAGAAATCAGTCAGCGTTATGGTCAGGTTCGGAAAATGATGAAAGAAGGAGATCTCCATCGCTGAGAAATTTATCTCTGTCCGCAGTGTTTTATTGGCCGTGTTTTTTACGATCTCCGCAAATTTCTCTTTAAAGATAAATGGAGTAATAATCAGGAAAATGAATACGACCACGATTATTGCCAGAATAATACCGGTATTTTTAAGTGCCTTTTTCATAATGATCAGATTATATCTAATACTTCCGTTTTTCCGTATAAAAATAAGATTATTTCTAATTTCCTTCTGCTCTTTTTATCAACCTGCAACACACAAGTATATTTCCAATTTAGACAAAGCCACCTTTCTCAAACCATAATCTGATATCTCAATCCCGCAGTGACTGTCACTAACATTAATTTGACTTTCACTGGTATCCGTTGTATCTTTGAAAGAATAAATTTACAAAGTAATCTGATTGTTAAAAATTCCACAACCATGAAGAAGTTGTTTAAATTCATTTGTACTGAAAGAGGTCCTATCAGCTTGAAAAACAGGATGCTTACTTATACATGTTTTTTATTGGTCACAGGAGTTATCCTGGGATTTGTTTTTACATTAAACCCTGTTTTTCTTCCGTTCCATAAATCTTTAAATCGGGAGATCAAAAACCGGCCTGTAATGAATGAAGAGGAATTCGTCCTGTATTCCGCCCTTTGGGAATTCATGAAGACCCGCGATCCAAAAACCAATCTGATACCGGCATGTATTCGTGGAAAAGAACTTGAATTTGCCTCCCGCTTACCTCAGAAAAATAAATTAACGGAATCCCAGAACTGGGTTTCTGCCGGCCCTCTGAATTTCAGCGGAAGAATTCTATCAATGGCCATGGATGTTGAGAATGAAAACATCATGTTGGCTGCCGCCGCATCCGGAGGAATATGGCGAACGGAAGATGCCGGAAAAACCTGGATTAAAACCACTGCTCCAACGGATATCCCCAGTGCCACCTGTATTGTCCAGGATTCACGCTCCGGAAAGCATAATATATGGTATTACGGGACGGGTGAATTGTTGAGTACAACCGACCGGAGATTGAGCATTATAGCCCGGACCGTTGGATTGGGAGACGGTATTTTCAAATCCCAGGATGGCGGAAGGAGCTGGATCCAGATTCCTTCCACCAAAACCAATTCCCCCGGTACCCTAGCAGAAGTTTTTCAGGGGGTATGGAATCTTGTCATTGACACTTCAACCCAGGTTCAGGATGTAATTTATGCTGCATGTTACGGGGGAATCATGCGGTCGGCCGATGGCGGCGATCACTGGAACCTTGTTCTCGGGGACCTGACCTTCAAGCCTTTTTCCACCGATATTGTCCTCAATACCCAGGGTATATTATATGCCGGTTTGAGCACATATTGCCCAGAGTACCCCGGAAATCCCTGTCCTATCGGAGGAATCTGGACAAGTACCGATGGGATTCATTGGCAAAACATTACTCCTTCTGATTTCCCGGACGATTACAGGTGCATCAGGGTGGCTATTGCTCCGTCTGATCCGGATATTTTATATGTATTCACCGAGACGCCGATCCAGGATACGGATCCTACATTTGGTTTTACAGCCTCCCAGCATACATTCTGGAAATATACATGCAATAAAAAGGGCCACAAGGGATCGTGGGAAAACCGCACCATCAATCTGCCCGGGAAAGGCAGGGGAAATATTTTAAGCGCTTATCTGGATACCATCCATGGGGCATTCAATTCGATTGGCGGATATGCATTTACCCTAATGGTTCATCCGGACGATGAAAATGCTGTATTCATCGGGGGAACCAATCTGTACCGAAATACGACCGGTTTTGCAGATTCGACCTTTACGCATTGGCTTGGAGGATATCCATATGACCAGACAGATACAAACCTGCATCCTGACCAGCATTTTCTCTTAACCTCCCGTCTTAACCCTAATACCTTATTTTCAGCCTGCGACGGAGGTATTTACCAGACTTCCGACTGCTTAAGCGGGCATGTCAGGTGGAATTTTTTCTCCCAGGGAATTCTCAACAGCCAGGTTTATTGGACAGGAATAGATCATGCCGCCTCCCATGATGAATTTGCCGTGGCAGGAATCCAGGATAATGCGATCTATATTACTGATCAAAATATTTTCCCACTTTCAGCCTGGAATGTGGTCTGCGGAGGGGATGGCCTGACCTCCATCGTTGCAGATCACAAAACCTTCCTGATGGGATCGGTTTACGACGGGAATATTTTCACCTTTCAGATTGACAGTGTGTTCAATATATACAATCTATTTTTTCAACGGCCTGATTTTTTCTCTGATAGCAGTTTTCTTTTTTATACAAATTATGCTCTGGATCCGAATGATAACACCACCTTTTACTTTCCCCAGAAGAACCATCTCTGGCGGAAATCAAATATGGCTGCAGCGGCCTCCGACACTAACCTGATCAATGTAGGCTGGACAGAACTGACCAATGTTGTCCTGGGATATCAGGATTTTATCATTGCTATCACCGTTTCGAAGGTTCCGGCAAACCGTGTTTATTTCGGGACTTATACCGGTAAGGTCTTTCGTTTGGATCAGGCCAGCACCGGTAATCCAGTACCGGTGAATATCACCGGAACCGGTTTCCCCGTTGATGGTTTTATCTCGTGTATCGAATCAGATCAGGCCGATGCTGATAATTGTTTTGTCGTATTTTCGAATTACAATGTTCAAAGCATTTTTCATTCAACTGACGGCGGGTTGAACTGGGAACCCGTGAGCGGAAACCTGGAGGAGAATCCGGATGGAGGCGGGAATGGTCCATCGGTCCGGTGGCTCAAGTTACTCTCCTATAAAGGATCTACGATATACTATACCGGCACTTCCGCAGGACTTTTCTCAACAAGGGAATTAAATGGCATGCAAACCGTCTGGCAACAGGAGAGTCCGGAATTGATCGGCAGGAGTATAGTAGATATGATCGATGCCCGTGGTACCGACGGTTGGGTTTTGGTTGCCACTCAGGGCAATGGGATTTTTTCCTCTTATTTTGATCCGACAGGGATTGAAGATCACCCGGTAATTTCCCAAACGATACTGGAACAGAATTATCCGAATCCGGCCGCAAGAGAGACCCGGATAAAATTCACTCTCCCGTTGAATGCGCTTGCAGAGATCATTCTTTATGACCAGGAAGGGAAAATGGTCAAAGTCCTGCTGGATCAATTTGTACAAAAAGGATCTCATGTGATTACCGTACCGACAGATCATCTTTCCGATGGACTATATTATTACAGCCTGATTTCATCCGGCGAAACCATATCAAGGAAAATGATTGTATCAAAGTGAATTTTGATTAAACCACCTTCGCCTAAAGGCGAGGGAATTATAGAAACGGTCATCTAAAGCTGACCTTATGATTCACAAGAAATTTTAAAATCTTCATCCTTTGGCGTATCAGTCCACCAAAACATTCTCACATTTTCAAATTCACATTCTCTACTCAACAGGCCATTTCTCCGGTATTTTTCCATGCCGATAACAAGGGATAGGCTCCCTTCACAACAACCTGTGTTTTTTTAATGTCAAACCCTTCCGGAAAGATAACCTCAGTGAAACCACTGTCGGTAGATCCCTTTTGCACTTCGATGGCAAGAAAATCGTGAATTGGTTTACCATTCTCCATCCGCTTCCCATGATAGGCAAACACATAAAACTTTTCATTGAACTGTACAATGGCATCCTGAGGAACCACATAAGCGTTCTTATTACTGATCTGAATCTCACAGTTAATGTACATTCCCGAGATAAGATGATTATCCGGTTTGTCGATGGAAGCATAAACCATGGAAGTTTTATCATTATCCAGGGCCTTACCAGCCTGATAGACGGTACCGGTCCATTCTTTTCCCGGCTCATTGGGTGAAGAAAAAATGACCTTCTGTCCGCCACTGACCTTTTGAACATCCTTTTCAAAAACGATCAGCTCAAGGATCACATCAGTCGGATTCACTATTTCGAACAACACATCGGTTGGGTTTACGTATTTTCCGATATTGACATTGACCGACTTAATATAACCACTGATGGGCGCTGTGACAGGCAAAAGACCGGTGATCCTGTCTTCAGTCAGTTGCGCTGGGTCAACGCCAAGAACAATCAGCTTTTGTTCTAATCCTTTCATTTGGGCTTTCAGTGTTTTAAATTCCGTTTCCGTTTGCTGAACATTCCTTTCCGAATAAACCTGGTCTTTGAATAACTCACTGTGCCGCAAGAACTCGGTTTCGGCAAATTGAAACCTTGCTTTTGTTTCCAGAAAATTTTGTTGGATCTCAATATAGGAAAAGTTTTCAATAGTAACAAGTACCTGACCTTTAACGACCATGCTTCCTTGAACCAGATTTGTTGATTTTACAAAACCCCCTAAAGGAGCACTGACTGAAGCAAGATTCTGGGGTGTGACATTCACGGTGCCATTTATTTTAAGGACAGTGCTGACAGGTCGCAACTCAACTGACCCAAGTAAAATCCCTGCATTTGAAAACTGTTCGCTGCTCAGTTCAATGGCATTCTCGGCAAGGATCTCATGGGACTCTGCTTTTTCTTCTTTTCCGGAGTGACAGGCAAAAAGCAGGAGCAGTGACAAAGAAAAAACGGTCATTAAATATGGATTTGTCTTCATAAAGCTTGATTTCTGAATTAGTAATGGTTAATCATTTTTTCGATGGAAATAACTGATTGATTATAGGCATTCAGTGTTTCCAGATAATTTGTATTTATATCAATACCCTGTTTAAGGTTTTGAACATATTCCATGTAATCGATGGCACCGGACATATAACTCTTGTCGGCCTGTGATATAATGATCCTTGCCTGCTTCAATGCGGCATTCTCAAAATACTCCAGACTCTCCTGGTACTTGTAAAATTCCTGGATCAAAATATGTAATTGGTGCTGAAGCGTTATCCACTGAAACTCAAAATTATTCCTGGCGATTGCCTGATAAATTTTTGCGGATTCTATCTTCCCTTTTTGTGATGCGAAAAAAATGGGGATACCAATCCCTGCCTGTATACCATCAAACCGGTTGCCGGATGAAATATCTTTATTGGACTGGTTGAAATAACCGACCGAAAGATCCGGGGCCAGTTTGGATGATTCAACCTGCTTTTCCAGCTGATAGATCCTGATCTGCTGATCAAGGTAAGCAATCAGGGGATTTCCCAGGAGGGAGGTACTATCATTCGGAATAGTCAAAACCAGCCTGGTCAGCAGGGTGTCTGCAATACTAATTTCCATTTTTTCATTCAGCAGAGTCTGAAGTTTGCACTCCTGGATATGGATATCGGCAAGAGCCTGTTTGATCTGGTTCTTCACGTTAAGTAGCTGGGTCTCGGCGGTGACCTTTTCCAGGAGATTGGTCTCCCCTTTCTGAAACCTTAGCTGGGCAGCATGATGGAAATTTCCAAACAGACTATCCTGGAATTGTAAAAGTTTTAACCGTGCTAAACAGAACAGGAGCTGATGGTATGTTGATTTCACTTGGCCGATGATCTCATTTCTGGTGAATTCTGATCTTAACTCCGCACTCCGGATCGAGGCTTTTGCCAGCCGGGCCTGATTGATATAGGTTGTTGGAAATTCCAGCGTTTGCGATACGGTAAATTCATTGTCTTTCGAAAAAGAGTTAAACTGCCCATATTGAAATCCGATATTCGTTTGAGCAATATTCCATGCAGATTGCCGCAAACTTTTCTGATTTTCAATTTCCATTAAAGAGGATTTCATAGTTCCGTTGAACTCCAAAGCCTGATTGACCGCCTGTTGCAGCGTATAGATCTTCATTGGTGATTTCTGGGATCTGCCGGCATCAGGTAGCAAGACCAATCCAAGCAATAAAAGGACAACAGCCGGAATGATCGGTGTGTGTTTGTTTCTTTTCATTTTATTTTTAGAAAAAACAATATACAAAATGGGTAAAACGATGAGGGTCAGGAAGGTTGATGAGATCAATCCACCGATGACTACGGTTGCTAAAGGTTTCTGGACTTCCGCGCCGGCTGAGGTGGACAAGGCCATCGGAAGAAAACCCAGGGAGGCAACCCCAGCCGTTATAATGACTGGTCGGAGCCGGATCTTAAGACCTTTTAAAACCCGCTCGTAGATATCCAGAACGGTCTCTTCTTTTTCTAACCTGTTAAATTCGGCGATAAGTACGATGCCATTCAATACCGCGACGCCGAACAAGGCTATAAACCCTACTCCGGCAGAAATACTGAAGTTCATTCCCCGGAGATAAAGTGCAACAATTCCTCCAATGGCCGCGAGCGGTACTGCAGAAAAGATCAGAAGGGATTGCTTGAAAGAATGAAAAGTCAGGAAAAGCATGACAAAGATCAGGATAAGGGCGATGGGAACCGCGATCGAAAGCCGTTTCTGTGCAGCGATAAGATTTTCAAACTGACCACCAAATGTGATATAATAGCCAGAAGGCAATTTCAGTTTCTTGGTAACGACTTTCTTAATATCGGTGATAATCGATTGAACATCCCGGTTTCTGACATTAAAACTTACGGTAATCCTGCGCTTGGTATTTTCCCTGGAGACCTGCGCTGTCCCGGACCTCAGGTCGATGGAGGCAATTTCTTCCAGAGGTATCTGTCGCCCATCGGGTAAAGGAAAATAAAGGTGCCGGACATTTTCAATATCCCGTCTGAAGGCCTCTTCAAACCGTACCACCAGATCAAACCGTTTTTCCTCTTCAAAAACTACTCCCGCGGCATTTCCTGCAAAGGCTGTTCTCAAAATCCTGTTCACATCAGCAATATTCAGCCCGTACTGCGCGATCTTGTCCCGGTTATAAATGACCGAGATCTGGGGTGATCCTGTAACCTTTTCTACCTGGATATCCTCCACTCCCGGAATATCTGCGATCAGCCGTTCCAACCTTTCAGCCTCATGTGCCAGTGTGTCCAGGTTGTCACCAAAGATCTTTACGGCAACATCCTGCTTTGAACCGGTCATCAGTTCATTGAACCTCATGGAAATCGGCTGCTGAAAGCTGAAATCGACCCCCGGGATTGCACCGACTTTCGTCTTCATCTTTTCGACCATTTCTTCCCGGGTTGAGGCGCTTGTCCATTCCTTTTTATCCTTCATCGTAATGATATAATCGCCGGTTTCGACCGGGGTCGGATCGGTCGGTATCTCCCCTGCGCCCACCTTGCAGACAGCATGTTTGACCTCAGGAAAATTCTCTTTCAGGATCTTGTTGGCTTTTCTGACTGTTTCGACCGTATTGGACAACGAACCTCCCTGAAGGGTCATAATTCCGGAAGCCAGATCACCTTCTTCCAGGGTTGGAATGAATTCACCCCCCAACCTGGTGAAAAGGAATATTCCTCCGACAAATAACAGTGCTGAAACGATGAGGACAGAAGCCTTATGTTTAAGTGAATAACGGAAAAGAGGGTCAAAGATCCGCTGTAGAAAATTCATGATACGATCCGGAAAATTGACCGACCGTGTTTTTTTTCTGTTCAGCACCAGGGAAGAGATCATAGGCACATAGGTCAGCGAGAGAATGATTGCCCCGAGTATGGCAAAACCCACTGTCTGCGCCATTGGTCTGAACATTTTTCCTTCAATCCCGACCAGCGAAAGAATGGGTAAATAAACGATCAGGATAATGATCTGACCAAATGTAGCTGAATTCATCATCCTTTTCGAGGATTCCATAACTGTCTGATCCATTTGGTTGCGGGTGATCTTGACCTGGTCCGGTTGACCCGATTTCAGTTTTGTCAACCGGTGGACTACGTTTTCGACAATGATTACCGCTCCGTCTACAATCAGACCAAAATCAATCGCTCCTAAACTCATCAGGTTTCCGGTTATCCCGAAAAGATTCATCATGGAAATGGCAAAAAGCATCGACAAGGGAATGACGGAGGCAACGACAAGCCCTGCACGCATATTTCCCAATAAAAGGACCAATACAAAAACAACGATTAATCCGCCTTCGAGAAGATTTCTTGTAACAGTCCCGATGGCACGATCCACCAAGTCGGTTCGATCAAGAAACGGTTCAATGGTCACCCCTTCAGGAAGCGATTCCATGATGACCTCCATCCGCTGTTTAACATTTTTCACCACCTGGGCGGCATTCGATCCTTTTAACATCATTACAACTCCACCCACCGCTTCACTTGTATCACAAACGAAAGCCCCATAACGGATCGCATGTCCCATTTTTACATTGGCAATGTCGCGTACAAGTATAGGGACTTTTTCAGGGGTTAACTTAATAACAATCTTCCCGATATCCTCGGTCGAATTCACCAATCCGATTCCACGGATAAAAAAGGAGGTCGGATTCTTCTCGATATAAGCGCTGCCCGTATTTTCGTTGTTTTTCTCCAGAGCATCAAATATCTCTGTTACGGTGATGTTCATGCTTTTCAGACGTTCCGGATTGATCGCCACTTCATATTCTTTAACAAATCCCCCATAACTATTCACCTCTGCTACACCAGGAGTTCCAAGCAACTCACGCTTGATGATCCAATCCTGGATCGTCCGTAAATCAGTTAGCGAATACTTTGATTCATATCCTTTTTTCGGTTTTATAAGATACTGGTATATCTCTCCCAGTCCGGTTGAAACAGGGGCCAACTCCGGATGAGTGACTCCCACCGGGATCTGGGTTTCTGCCTCCTTCAGTCTTTCGGAAATTTGTTGCCGGGCTTTATAAATATCGACTTTATCCTTGAAAACAACGGTCACAACCGAAAGCCCCAGCCGTGAAATGGATCGGAGTTCAATCACGTCGGGAATGGTGGCAACAGAAACCTCTATCGGCGCCGATATAAGCTTTTCTACTTCCTGTGTTGCCAGGGTGGGTGCGATTGAAATAACCTGAACCTGGTTGTTGGTTATATCAGGCACTGCATCCACCGGTAACTGGGTCATGGAATATATCCCCCAAGCTATTAGGGCAACGGTAAAAAGCCCGATAAGAAATTTATTCTTTATCGAAAATTCAATGATTTGATTGATCATGGCTCAAATTCAATTAACTGTAAAAGGAAATAATCAGGAATGCATCCCACCTTAATCCCGTAATGACTTATTGACTAAATGACCCGATGACTATGGACTACGAACTGCTGACTAATAAGCAAAATATACATCCATAATCCAGCCAGTATCAGGCTTTGGGAGGCTCCCACACCGAAAGGACAAATGCTGAATAAAGACCCGGATTGTATGAATAAATGAAAATCTGAGGTTTCTGAAAGGTACCCGCTAACAAAATGGGTGAGGTAATTTCCATGGAGATATTGCAGCAGGAACAATGGCAGAAAGGGGAACAGCAGTCACGATGGGACTGATGAGTGCTATTTGCCTGGGAGGAAGTATGTATTTGTTGCAGCGCCTGGCAATTCAGTTCTTTGTCGGCACAGGGAATTAAGGTCAGCCCAAAGACATATAATGCAAGAAAAAAAGCAACCAGTTTATGCATACCCGATTTTCGAGAAATGCAAAGATAGAATTTATTTATTTCACAGTGGATTTCAGGTATTTTTCAACCGATTGATTTTTGTATTTTAGTTGAATAACCTTATGGCTGAATTATATTCCAATTTGCATCAACATATTCAGGACAAATTCAACGAGGCAGGAATGGAGATCATGTCACCACACTATAAAGCCATCCGTGACGGGAATACGGTTGCAATACCGAAAAAGTACCATAAACCCGGTTATCACTCACCCCCTTTCAGGGTGGAAGAAACCTGAATCATGCTAAAAGCTGAATACGATCCCAAAAGAGGCTCCCACACTGTTAAGTGAGTACGATTTCATGAGTTTCTTATCAGGACTTGTATCAGGAATCTGCTCGTCCAGATTGATTTTCTTTAGATAGATCGTTTCTTTTTGCTTGGTACTCAAGGAGGGAAGCTGATCCACATCATTGATGTCATACCTGATAAGATCGCTTTCGGTCGGTGAGTAACTCATTCCGGTAAAATTCAGTTCCGCAAACATGCTGATCAGGTTGTTGACTTTAAAAGATACACCGCCGGTGGCATTGAAACCTATCGCCACCCCGCCTGTATACTCATGGGTGGCCTCTACTTCATTGGGCGGATGAACTGAAGTCCGCTCGGATTTATAAAACTGCCGCATGACGGGTAAAACTCCAATCATGATTCCGAAACGTCCGTAAGGATTTACTTTCTCAAGACCTGCCGAAACGACAACCGATGGAATGAGACTCAAAACATTTGCCTTGACGGTTGCTTCAGAATTAACGCCTCCCAGCATTTTCATAACCGAATCCCCGCGGCTTAAAAATCCTATGAACTTAGAAATGGCAAGCTCAAAACCAACATATTTGCAAGGCATAAAACCAAAGGCAACGGAACCATTCATACCGGATCCAAGATCCACCGGCACTACCCGGATGGTCCGGTTACCCCCGTCATAGGAATATTTATAAAGCATATCCAAGGTACTTGTTGTACCAGCAGATGCTCCGACGCCGATTCGCGCATAGAATTTCTGCGCATTTGATGATCCAATGTAGAAGACCAAAAAAATGATAAGAATAATGGTTTTTTTCATTGCCGTAAGATTTGTACGATATTCAATCCCGTGAATTTTCCCATCATACTGATATTTCTACTTTCACCCCTTTTCACTGATCCGGCTTTTTTGGGTTACAAATCCTACGATATGGCTTTCAAGGGTTATGATAACCGAATCTGAAAACCTGGCAATGGGGGAAAGGGTGGTTACATGTTGAGAACCTGCTTCAGGATCTTATATCCGGTGGTACTCGCCCGGAGCTTTGCACCATTTTTCATAAGGACCGCATAATTCTCCTTATCATAATATTCGATGCGGTCAATAAATTTGGCATTTACAATAAAAGACCGGTGGATGCGTATGAATTGATTCGGATCCAGATGGCTCTCGAAATATTTCATCGTCTTTTCTTTCAGATGCTTCGACTCTTTGGTGTGAAGCATCACATAATCCCCCTCCGCTTCAAGGAAAATGATTTCATCGACTGGAACCACACTGACTTTGTGACGGGATTTTACGGCAATACGTTGCAGGAATTCCAGCGACTCCTCCAGGGTCTTTACCAGGTTCTGAACAGGAGTGTTCACCTGGTTCAGGGTTCCCGATTGACCGATGGCTTTATGAACTGCCTGGGCAAAACGTTCTTTTGAATATGGCTTTAGAAGGTAATCGATGGCATTCATTTCAAATGCCTTGATCGCATATTGATCATAGGCAGTGCTGAAAATGATGAGAGGGGGTTGATCAAGAAGTTCCAGAAGTTCCAAACCCGTAAGTTTGGGCATTTGTACATCAAGAAAAACCAGATCAGGCTTTAATTCCTGAATGGCTTTCAAACCGCTAAAGCCATCCGCCACCTCTCCTATAATCTCAATCTCATTAAAATCTTTCAAATAATGTTTTACGACTTCTCTTGCAGGCTGTTCGTCGTCAATTAGAATCGTACGTATTGTCATGGTTTATTCTTTCGTTTCTTTAATCTCAATATTTGGCAGACTTAAAAATACAAAGAATTTCGTTCCTTCAACAACAGTCTTCAGGAGTTTATCGGTTTTATAAAGGAGCCTTAAGCGCTCACGGATGTTTTTAATTCCAAGACCCGCCCCTTTCCGTGGATGAGCATTTGGGTCAAAATCATTAACAATACTGATCTCCAGATATCCGCCAGAATATTTGCATACCATTTCAATTTTTACCTGTTCAGTACTCTCATAAACTCCATGCTTAATCGCGTTTTCGAACAAGGGTTGAAGCAGCATCAAAGGGATCTTATAATGTTTGCAACTTTCATCAATATTAAAGCCAAACTGGAGTTTATCACCAAATCTCACCTTTTCAATCTCCAGATATCGCTCTATGTTGGCCAGCTCATTTTCTAATGTCGTAAACCGTGTAGTATTCATTGAAACGGAATATCGCAGAAAATCGGAAAGTTTGATAACCATATCGCGTGCCTTTTCCGGATTGGTAATCGTAAGAGAGCTGATTGAGTTCAGACTGTTAAATAAAAAATGAGGATTTATCTGTGATTTAAGCATATTTAACTCCGTTTCCTTCAGTATTTCACGCAATCTCGATTCTGTCTTGACTTTCTCCTGAAGATTTGAATAATAGATGATCAGATAATAGGTCATTCCAAGAATGGCATAAAAGAGCATACCGCTGATCATCCGGTAAGGAATGGAAATAATAAGAAAGTCATGGTAGGGTTTAAACCCGCTAAAAACAGTATTCAGGATTAAATAGGGAAGCCCAATCCAAATGACCAGTATCAAAGCCAAAAAGGTCAAGTGGTTAAAAAAAATGTTCATCTGGTTGGTCTTATCCGGTACGGAATATCTGACAATATACCACATAGAGATTCCGATGACACAGAAAAGGGTATTGAAAATAAGGCTATCACCTACGGATATATCTATTGGAAACCCATAAAAGAAATAAACAATAGAAAAGTGGATCCCTGCAAGAAGGATCCACGTGCCAAAATAAATGGAAATGGATTTGGTATTTAGGAAAACAGGATGATGCATTGATCCGTGTTAGTCAGTTCAGTAACTTTTAATTTCACCTCCCCCAAAGATAGTGCTTCCTTTAATTATCAGGATACGGGCTGGATCGGAACATTCTTTTACGTGAATCCGTTTGTCGGAAAAACCACCAAAAATGGAAGTGGTTCTTAAAACGACCTTCCAGTCTGAGGGTACGATCAGGGTTACTCCACCAAAAATGGTCGTGATTTCCAGCTCACTGGTTCCTTCAGCAAGGGTCGTCTGGGTCAGGTCGATTTCGGCCCCGCCAAACAAACAGCTGATATTACCGCCGCGAAAGACCGAATGTATAAAACGTTGTTTGGATCCACTAAAAATATTTTCTTCATGAAGGTATCCATCGTCAACCGATTGAGTTGAAGATCTGTTTTCCTTTTTATAATGAGGCATACGTTTCATCAGCAGGATAACTCCTAAGGCGATCAGAATGAGAGGCCAGAAAAGGTGCATGACATTAAAAGGCATCTCAAAGATACGGGGTAATATAAATATTCCACCGATAAGCAGTAAAATATAGCCGGGAGTACGGCTTTCACTTGAGAAAAGACTGATTAATCCAATAACGATCAGTAACATCTGCCAGGAGAAAAGGATATGTTTCACTCCGTAAGACATGATGCCAGTGTTGAATAATAATAAGAAAAAACCGGCAAATATCACGACAATGCCAAGAGCATATTTTCGCATTGGACGGTGCTTCGAGTATTTATCTTCGTTCGGTTCCATAGCTTTGAGATTTTAAAATTAGCAAAAAATATTGAGCAAATGTAAACCTACTAGTAAGGTAAATAAAGAAATAATCGGCAGAGTCCGGAAAAATCCCGATGAATTTCCCCGGTATTCCGGCCGGGAAACATCGGCTCTTTCCTCTTCTTATTCATACAGACTTAGATATTCATAGGTATTACCTGTGTTTTCAAGGAATTTTTCAAAGTCGGAATAGGTGATGACCAGTGAAGCTGTATTGATGCAGGGATGGAAACTGATCCTTGATGATTTTCTAAGATTTTTATCAAGAAAAAGGTGAACATGGTGTACAGCATCGTTGATCAACCCGAAAGGTGTGACCGACCCGGGGGTCAGTCCGAGGTATTTGAGCATCCTCTTGTCAGATCCAAAAGTCAGTTTACCCTGTTTCAGCCTTTGCTCCAACTCCCTGACAGACAATTCGTGCATATACTCGATGATGACCAGGTAGTGCCGGTCACCCTTATGATTCCTGAAAAATAAATTCTTGCAATGTGTTGCCTCGATATCCTTCCAATATTTATGCGCTTCTTCAACGGTAGGGACCGGTGGATGTTCATAATAAGCATAGTCTATGTTCAAATTCTCCAATATCTGGTATAACCTTGGATCTCCATTCATACCTTAAAAAATTTCCTGTGCCTGAAAATACAATCCATGGGATAGTTGTCCGAGAGCAAAATCAATCAGTAAATTGGTTCTGTCATGTTTTCCGACCATGATTCTTAGCCCAAAACCGGCCCCGGGTTTCAGGTAAGCGAAAAGAGGAATTCGGGCATCCCGGTCAGATGCCGATGTGACATTCATAAAAAGGACTCCCCCTAATATCCCGGTACACCTGGAGATAGGGAACCGGTATTCCATTTCCCCGTAAACCAGATCCTCTCCACGCCATCTCCCCTGTTTATAACCGCGACCGGATGAATTCATCTGGTCAAAGCCAACGGACATCAGATCCAGATATGGAATTTCACCGGTGATCTGAAAGCTGCCGTATATCCAAAACGCAATCAAGTGCCTTGGTACTCTCTTTGAAAGACCTATGTATGTTCTGAACTCCGTCCATAGCTGCGACCCGTTCTGAGAACTGCCAAGCCAGGTAGCGTTGTATCGGTAGTTCACATTGACATATATGCCTTTATAGGCATTGATTATGTTATCGCGTGAATCAAAGACAAAATTGGCGCTGATTCCTGAGGACCAGTATTCTCTCAGATCAAATCCATGAAGAGTTGAATAGGAATAATGAGGAGTAAGAATGGAATCTCCGGGTTCGAGCGACAAGGATTCATCCACTATATTATAATGATAGTCGAGATGATAGCCAATTCCTATATAAACGTTATGGGTGACCTCCCTTGAAAAGATGTTATGGAACTTAATCCAGTCATACAGCATCTGATATGCTGTTTCTCCGCTTCCGGTGCTCAATCCGTAAGTCGGAAGCCTGAAAATATAGAGTCGCCAGTCGGTTTGCAGGAACCATTTATTCCGGTTGGTATAAATATTGTTTTTTACCTGGATTATAATTTGCTTTTCTGTCGTCCATACTACCTGGATTATACCTGCAGAAAGTTTAGTAATGATATCCCTTCCCCATGGCCATGAGAGGGATGCACCTGCACCGATCTGAACTCCCGTGGTCGGAGAATAACTCAAAACAGGTATGGCAATGATGCTGAATTTGCGCTTTGTGCTGATGCCTGGAACAATATTCTTTTTAAAAATCAAATCAAGTACATCCTTTTGAACGCATTCTGTTTTTTTCTCTGTGCTGTCAGGAGGAATTTGTGTTTTCGCACAAATATTGGTTCCGTAAAGAAGAGTGATCAGGAAAATATGGAGAATAAAAAGTCTCATCGGATCCAAAAGTACTAATTTAATTGGTTTTTCTTAGCTTTGCAGCCCAGGATTAAACATGAGGTTACCATTCGAAAAATATCATGGTACGGGCAATGATTTTATTCTCATTGATAACCGGACCCTGTGCTGGGCCCCCCATCATAAGGAAGTTTCTTTTTTATGCGACCGTCACCTTGGGATCGGTGCAGATGGGTTGATCTTGCTTTCTGCTTCACTGGGATATGATTTTGCAATGACATATTATAATTCCGACGGGAGAGAAAGTACGATGTGCGGGAATGGTGGTCGGTGTCTGGTTGTTTTTGCCAAAAAGCAGGGTCTCATCACTGACCAAGCCAGATTTCTTGCTTCCGACGGATATCATGTCGCGGAAATATTGGAAATAAACGGGAATAAGACCCATGTCAGGCTGAAAATGAATAATGCCGTAATCGGAATGGAATTTGAGGATGGAACTTTTATCAATACCGGTTCTCCACATTTTGTCAAGATCGTTGAGGATATTTATACTCTTGATGTCCGTCAGATGGGCAGAATGATCAGAAATGAGAACCGTTTTGTACCTGGTGGAACCAATGTTGATTTTGTGGAGGTAAAAGGTAACGGTTTGTTCGTCCGATCGTATGAACGTGGCGTTGAAGATGAAACGCTTTCTTGCGGGACCGGAATTACTGCTTCCGCACTTGCCGTCGCTTATCATTCCGGAGAAAATCCTGGCTATTACCGGATCAAAACGATGGGTGGTAACCTCCAAGTCTCTTTTCAAAGAAAGGGTAATGCCTTTTCAGATATATGGTTGGAAGGACCAGCCGAATTTGTATTTTCTGGGGAGATTATCCTTGAACGGAGTTGAAAATGATTAAGGTTTATCCTTATTTCTGGAATTTTAAGTCCAATTATTATCAAATCTATTATCAATCCTTTATCAGATGTCTAAAGACATATTGACTGGTCCCAATCTCCGCCTACGGGCTGTTGAGCCTGCCGATATCGACATGTTGTATGAATGGGAAAACAATACATCGGTATGGAATGTCAGTAATACCCTGACGCCATTTTCCCGCTTTCAGATTGAGGAATATGTGATGAATTCCCAAAACGATATCTATGCTGCCAGACAGTTACGTCTCATGATCGAACTGTATACAGGGGTGGCTGCACCAGAGACCATCGGCTGCATTGATCTTTTTGATTTCGAGCCTCATCATCTCAGAGCAGGAATAGGGGTGCTTATCGCTGAAAAATACCGTGATCAGGGATATGCAGGGGAAGCCTTGGAAATCCTGATGTATTTTGCTTTCGGGACCCTCCACCTGCATCAATTGTACTGCAACATTGCTGCAAATAATCTGAACAGTGTTCATTTGTTTGAGAAACACGGCTTTACACGGTGTGGAATTAAGAGAGAATGGTTAATTGAAGGTCTATCATGGTCGGATGAATGGATGTTTCAACGAATCCAGACAAATGAGTAATTTCATTACTCGATATAAAAAACAACGGCACGCACAATGCCTGAGTGATTTCATGCCTGTAGTATTAATCAGCCTTGTGATTCTCATCTTTGGATTTTCACTTATCCGGTTTTACTACAATCTGACCACCCCGAATGTGACCTTGCAAGGAAAGTCTTCTGCATATCTATATATTCCGACTCACTCAGATTTTGAATCCGTTAAATATACTCTTGTAAGACAAAATTACCTCCATAACCTTAAAAGCTTCGATTGGGCATCAAACCGGATGCAATACGGGAAACATATTATGCCCGGGAAATATCGTGTCTATGATGGAATGAGCAACCGCCAACTGATCCAGATCCTGCGTTCAGGTATTCAGGAACCGGTGAAACTCATTTTAACGGGTGCTCGAAACGAAAAAGACCTTGCAGGTAAGGTTGGTCATCTGCTGGAACCCGATTCCGCAAAGTTCATGCGTCTCTTTCACGATTCATCTTTTCTCTTGCAATTTGGTGTAAAACCCGCTACGGTGCTGACCCTATTCATTCCGGATACCTATGAATTTTACTGGAATACTTCTGCCGCTTCTTTTATTAAAAGAATGGTTCGGGAGAGACAAAGATTCTGGCATGGCAGAAGACTGAAAACCTGTGATTCCATTGGGTTTTCAAACACAGAAGTTTACATACTGGCTTCGATAATTGAAAAAGAAACAGTCCGGAGTGACGAAAAACCTGTTATTGCAGGAGTCTATATCAACCGGATAAAAAGACATATTCCCTTGCAGGCCGATCCGACCATTATCTTCGCCTGGAATGATTACCGAATCAAGCGAGTCCTGAATAACCATTTGAAAATCAATTCACCGTTCAATACATATAAGTATGCCGGGCTTCCACCTGGCCCCATCTGTATTCCTTCCATATCATCGATCGATGCCGTATTAAGGTATCAACGACATCGATTTCTGTATTTTTGCGCCAATGAAGACTTTTCAGGTTATCACCGTTTTTCATCTACGTTGGCAGAACATAACCGTAACGCCCGAAAGTACCAGGAAGCCCTTGATAAACTTAAGATCAAATGAAGATTTGAACGTCTAAGGTTCTCCCCGGAATCTTATTGACAACACTGGAAATCGAATCTCTGAATCTTCGATCAATTTGAAAATCTTCAATAGGTATTTTAAAAAAAATCCGTATTTTTACTGTTGATAATTCTTCTAAAAACAAAACCTATGGAAGAGCAACAAACGCAAGCCAATCAAACTAAAGCTGGAGATCAGTTTTCCAAACCATTGCCTCAAAATCTTCCTAATTCCAAAATCATCCTGGTTTTAGGGATTTTATCAATTGTTTTCTGCTGGTGGCATTTGATTTCAATCATCGGCATCGTTCTTGGGATCCTCGCGTTGATCCTTGCCCATCGTGAAACGGCCTTATATCAGGCGAACCCCGGGCAATACTCCATTACTTCATTCAACAATGTTAAAACAGGGCGCGTGTGTGCCATTATCGGATTGACAATCTCCATTGTCGTGTTCGTATTTGTTATGATGCTGATTGTTGGAATTTTAGCAACGTTGCCTTTCTGGGGAATGATCTGAAAGACATGAAAATCTTACCCGTCAAAAAAATCCGTGAGGCGGACTCGTATACCATTTTAAATGAGCCAATTACCGATATAGATCTGATGGAGCGGGCTGCTACGGAATGCTTTTACTGGTTTATTGCTAACATTCCCCATCATAGGAAAATACTTATTTTCTGCGGTCCTGGGAACAATGGAGGAGATGGATTCGCAACCGGCAGAATGCTTTTACAAAAAGGTTATCAGGTCGAGGCATTTCTTGCAGGGACCATTGATAAACTGTCACCCAGTTGTTCCATAAATTACCGTCGTTTTCTTGATACCAGCGGTTCCAAATTCAAACTCCTGCAGGAGGGAAATATTTTTCCGGAAATCGGTCACGATGATGTTGTTGTGGATGCCTTGTTTGGAAGCGGATTAACCCGGCCGGTAGATGGTTTCATGGCGAAGATCATATCAGAGATCAATCATTGTGGTGCTTTGGTTGTTGCCATAGATGTGCCTTCTGGGCTACTATGTGATGAAACAAGTATCCGCACGGGCATACCTGTGATCATAAAGGCAGATCATACATTGACCTTTTCACCGCCCAAGCTTGCACTTTTTTTTCCTGAAAACGATCCCTTTTTAGGTGACTGGAAATTGCTTGATATTGGGATCATGCAAGAGTTTATTGATTCAGCGAAGGTTCGGAATATTTATCTTGACAGGCAGGAAGTCGTCCCCATTCTAAGGGCCAGGAACAAGTTTGCCCACAAAGGTTTGTTCGGACATGCGTTCCTGTTATGTGGATCAAAAGGAAAATTGGGAGCGGCTGTGCTTGCTGCCAAAGCTTGCCTCCGGTCTGGTCCCGGACTGGTCACGGTCGGGATCCCAAAGACAGGTATTCAAATCCTTCAATCTTCCGTTCCGGAAGCTATGTTATCAATCGGGTCCGATGAAGACTATCTGGCAGAAATTCCTGACCTCACACCTTATACCTCTATTGCAGTCGGTCCGGGAATAGGTATGAACCACCTGACCGCAACTTCCCTGAAAATCCTTATCCAGAGCACCCATCAGCCCATCATTTTTGATGCCGATGCCATTAACCTGCTCGGAGAAAATAAAACCTGGTTGGCATTCATACCCCAGGGAAGTATTTTCACGCCACATCCCAAGGAATTTGAGCGATTGGTTGGCAAGTGCAGCAACCATTTTGAACGCAATCAGATGCAACGGGAATTTTCTTTCAAATATCATTGCTATGTTATTCTCAAAGGTGCATACACAGCCATTACAACTCCTGAGGGATTATGTTATTTTAACTCCACAGGTAACCCGGGAATGGCTACAGGTGGAAGCGGGGATGTATTAACCGGAATTCTTGCCGGTATAAAAGCGCAGGGGTACTCTTCTCTCGAATCGTGTTTGATCGGAGTATATATACATGGTCTTGCAGGGGATCTTGCACTGTCAACCTTTGGTTTCGAAGCACTTATCGCCGGGGACATTATTGAAAATCTAGGAAAAGCATTCAAATCAACATATGGAAAACTTTGAAAAAGATCTCCTTGTTAACATGGTCATTACTCCCTATGTGCAAAAAGCCACGGCATTACGTGGCATTAAACGGTACGTAGGCGGGAATCAATTTCGTCATGCACTTAGCACTTATGCCATTCTGATCGATTATCACATTGTCGATCCGGTATTGCTCAAGGCGTCTGTGATTCACGACCTCTTTGAAGATGTCAAAGGTACATCGTTTGATGAGATCAGATCCATCGATGCTGACGGGGATAAAGTACTTGAACTGGTTCTCGAGGTAACCAGAAAAAATACAGAAACAAAAGAAGATTTCTTAAAGCGGATTCTTGAAGAAGGATCTGAAAAGGCAAAAGTTCTTAAATGTGCAGACCGCATCAGTAATCTTACTGATCTGCATCCCGATATTTTCGAAAAGGAATTTATCCGTACTTATATTGCTGAAACAAAAGAATGGGTTATCCCAATGGCAGAAGAGGTTAACAAAGACATGCTTTTTGAACTGCAGGACCTCATTCGCAGAAGGGAGGCCAATCTGAAGTTCTCGGCATCAATCTGGCCGATGAAAAGAAAGAATGGAGATTAAATCAGCACTGCTTCTTTTACGATATCCGCTTCAACTTTCAGGTTGTCAATAATAAAATTCTGTCTCTCAGGAGTATTTTTTCCCATGTAAAAAGAGAGAACCTCCTGAATGGATGAATCTTTTGTCAGTATTACAGGATCCAGCCGCATTTTCGAACCGATAAAATAATTGAACTCATCCGGAGAGATTTCCCCTAGTCCTTTGAACCGGGTGATTTCGGGATTTGTACCAATCTTCTCCATTGCAGCCAGTTTTTCCTCTTCGGAATAACAATAAATGGTCTTTTGTTTGTTTCTCACCCGGAATAAGGGTGTTTGAAGAATATAGAGATGACCGTTCCTTACTAGATCCGGATAGAATTGCAGAAAGAATGTCAAAAGCAAGAGCCTGATATGCATGCCGTCTACATCGGCATCGGTCGCAATAACCACATAATTATACCTGAGATTCTCCAGTCCTTCTTCTATGTTAAGGGCAGCCTGAAGCAGGTTAAACTCCTCATTTTCATATACCACTCGCTTGCTTAGCCCAAAACAATTCAGTGGTTTTCCTTTCAGGCTGAAAACAGCCTGTGTGTTGGCATCCCGGGCCTTTGTTATAGAACCACTGGCTGAGTCACCTTCGGTTATGAAGAGGGTGGATTCGTATTTTCGCTCCTCATGATTATTATAATGGATACGGCAATCCCGTAATTTTTTATTATGCAAACTGACCTTTTTAACGCTTTCTTTAGCGATTTTTTTTATGTTCGCCCATTCTTTACGTTCCTTTTCCGACTGCATGATTTTTTTTAACAATGCCTCTGCCGTGTCCGGATTCATATGGAGGTAATTGTCGAGGTGCTTCTTAATACTATCCATGATGTAATTGCGGATAGCAGGCCCATCCGGTTCAATCACCATTGAACCAAGCTTGGTCTTTGTCTGGGATTCAAAGACTGGATCCTGCACCTTAATACTCAGGGTAGCAACCAGCGAAGCCTTGATATCGTTTGCCTCAAAATCTTTTTTATAGAATTCACGGATGGTTTTTACCAGGGCTTCCCGGAATGCTGCCAGGTGGGTGCCTCCCTGGGTTGTATGCTGGCCATTGACAAAAGAGTAATACTCTTCACCATATATTTCACAATGGGTGAATGCAAATTCAAATTCTCCATCCCTGATATGAATAATGGGATAAAGAACGGGAGTATCAATATAGCTGTTGAGTAAATCCAGGAGGCCATTCTGCGCATGGATTCTTTCCCCGTTAAAAATGATCGTAAGACCATTGTTCAAAAACGCATAATTCCATAACATCTTCTGGATATACTCCGGAATGTAATGATATTTGCCAAAAAGTTCTTCATCCGGTATGAAGGTAACGATGGTGCCTGGCCGGAGTTCACTGGGCCGTTCCGCCCCCTTGGTCGTAATATTCCCCTGGCAGAATTCAATGGTTTTTGTTTTTCCGTCCCTAACAGACTGAACCTTGAAATAGGATGAAAGCCCGTTTACTGCTTTGGCACCAACGCCATTCAGTCCCACGGCCTTTTTAAAAACTTTGGAATCGTATTTGGCACCGGTATTGATCTTAGATACACATTCCTCCATTTTACCAAGTGGAATTCCACGGCCGTAGTCTCTGACACAAACATGCTGATCCTTTATGGTGATCTCGATGGTCTTGCCATAACCCATCACAAATTCATCGATGGAGTTATCCATTATCTCCTTGATCAGTACATAGATACCATCATCCGGAGAGGAACCGTCACCCAGTTTCCCGATATACATGCCAGGTCGTAACCGGATATGTTCTTTCCATTCCAGCGACCGGATACTATCTTCGTTATAAGCTTCTTCCTTGAACATTCCGAAGGCTCATTTTAAAACCCGCGCAAAGATAATGGAATCCGTATCCCTCATGTGATCAGCTAAAGCAAAGTTTTCATTTAATTATTCACAATATAAAAGATTTCCGTTTCTTTGTATTAAAGTTCATTTCCAAACAGATAAATTATGGATGTTGTTTTAAAAAAATGTGAAAACCTGATCGGTTGGATCATCCTGAATCATGATGTTAAACGCAACGCTCTTAGCGTGGACTTGCTAAACGGAATATTGGAATCGTTACATTACATGGAAAAGGAGAATGTAAGGGTGGTAATCATACGAGCCAATAAGGGAAGTAAAGTCTGGTCGTCTGGCTTCAATATTGATGAGCTTCCAAGAGATGGGAGCGATCCGTTGGCCTATGACAACCCGTTACAAAAAGTCATCCGGACCATCATGCGCATCCCTGTTCCGGTTATTGCCATGGCGGAAGGTAGTATCTGGGGAGGAGCGTGCAATATTGCCTTTATCTGCGACCTTGTAATCGGAACGAAAGAAACCTGCCTTGCGATTACTCCTGCAAAGATCGGGGTTCCTTATAACACTTCAGGCATTCTTCAATTTCTCGATATCATCGGGGCACATACGGCAAAAGAAATGTTCTTCACCGCTGAACCCATTTCTGCAGAAAGGGCTTTGCTGATGGGGATTATCAACCATATAGTCCCGACTGAAGAGTTGGAGGATTTCACGATCAAACTGGCAAATAAAATCATCGCCAACTCACCCCTGAGCATTCAGGTAATCAAGGAGCAACTAAATATCCTTGGGAATGCAATTCCTTTAACCCCACAAACCTTTGAGCACATCGATATGCTCCGCCGTGTAGCAGGTACAAGTAAGGATTATCTTGAGGGGATCAAGGCTTTCTATGAGAAACGAAAACCTGAATTCAAAGGGGAATGATTTTTTTCAGCTCTTTGACCACCAAACGGATATCCTCCCTTTTTAATAAAAAGTCCCGGGCCTGCAATTTGGTCTGGCGGCAAAACATGATAAAAAGATAAAGTGTTGCTGCCGTATAGGAAACTGTTGCAGTTATCCCAGCGCCTATAATCCCAAAAGATGGAATAAGCAGAAGCCCCAGACTGAAGGTAAAAACCAAGCCGATTGCTGAAGAGATGGTGTTGTGATAAGGTTTGTTCATCCCTGAAAAAAAAGTACTGAAGATCATGGATGCCGATAGCGTGATGATACCGATTCCCAACGCTATGATGACCGGCCGGATTTCATTGAATTCTTTACCGAATACCCATTGAAATGCTATATCAGGGATCATAATCAAAACGATCATACATAACAGCGTAATGATCCATGTTGCCTTTGCCAAGGTCAGGGTGAGCCGTATGGAGTAGCGATCGTCTTTCTCATTGGAGATTCTGGTGAGTTGGACCATGGCGATACTGCGGCCAATCAGCCACAATCCTTCAGAAAGCTGAACTCCGACCGTAAAAACACCCAAAGCGGCCCTGCCAATGAAAAAATCAATAATATAATAGCTCAAACGATAATTCAGCTGCTGGAAAATATTGGCGAATTGGACAAAAGTCCCGTATCTGAAAATATCTCTCAGCAATTGTTTCATCCCGGTAAGCGGCACTACGGTCAAGGATGGAAATAATTTTAACAGACTGAAACTAAAAACGAGGACATAGGAGATAACAACAGCCCAAACGAAGGCCATGACATCTCGTTGATTCAGAAAGAAAAGAAAAAAAATCAAGAAAAGAAACTGAGTTATAACTTGTATCAAATTCAGCAGATTAAAGGTCTGGACCTTTTCCTGTCCAAGCAACAACATATAGTTCACCGATGTAAAAGAAAACAAGTAAGCAAGTATCAATACCTGGAAAAGATAACCTTCCGGTATCACTTCCATAGCTTTGATCCCATTACCAAGAAACCATAAGACCAGTGCAGAAAGGCTGCTGATGACAAACGACCAGAGATAGGCAGGTATAAAAAGCTTGAAAACAGCGACCCGGGGAGCCATATAGATAAGTGTCGCCCCCCCAACAAAGTTTGTGAATAACTGAATAATGGTTACGGCGAGGATGATCAGGCTGATGGTTCCATAATTTTCAGCACCGAGATACCGAGCGTTGAAAATCACAACCAGAAAAGTCAACACCGCGCTGATGATGCGCGTTGCAATGGTGCCCAGGATATTTTTAAGCATCCCTCTTTAGTGTCCTGTCAATTTTGAAGTTGAACCGATGGGTAAAATGATACCAGTTAAATCTGAAATTTTTTCCATCTATGAGCGTATGATTTCCAACTGCAGAGAGCGTATGTAGCCCTTTTGAATAGTGTGAACACTTTACCGGTTCAATAAAACGGACAAACGTTTCTTCAAATTCCTCCGTAGTAAGACGGGTGACTTTATTGATAATAACGCGGCCACCATAGGTGATCGAACAATCCTGGGCCGGACGGTAAAGAACTCCATCATATATAAAGGGTGTTCCGGCTGGTCTTGCTGAACGGACATCGATCTTAACCGGATTCATCGGATGTGGTTTGTATGTTCCAAAAAACTGGTTTGAAAAATAAATATATAAATGAGACCTTGAGTATTCTTTCACCGTAAAAAACAACCACCAGCGGTTATCAAAATTGATGAGGGTTGGATCAACGGCATTTACATTTTTTAGGAGAATCTGATCCTCAACAAAATCCTCTTCAGAAAAATTCCGCTTGTACAGTTCAATATTGCCTTCAGTAAAGGATTCTGGCACACAATAAATCACCTTTTGATACTGCACGATAAATGGATACGACAGATGGTTCTTCCCTTCAATGATCCGGATGGGAACGGAGAAGCTGTTTCTCGGTTGATCCCAGATAACTTCGGAGATGCTGGCACTCCGTTTTACATAGTTAAAATCCTCTACCAGGATATGCATTTTATTATCTTCCTCAAACCCTGCAGGATCAGCTAAATAGCTGATGCTGCTAATTTCACGCAGCCATGTAACATCCTCATTCCTTATCTCTGGATTACCCAGAGCAATCTCATATATCGGCCGTTTGACGATTCCGACGTTCCAGACTTCCGGCCGGAATAAATCCCAATAGTGAAAAATCAGCTTGCTCCATAGCAAACGGCAAAGAAAAAGGATCATTGATATATTTCCAGGGATTTTATATACAGGTGCTGATGAGTCCAACCAGGGCTCAGGATTGTATCCTCTCCGAACAATGTCGTTTGCAACAAGCAGAGGCCAGGAGGATGATGTACGGAGAAGCTGATCGAGGTTCCCTGAATAGGAATGTCTGACAGTTCTTAAAAAGCCTTTTTTTAGTATAATGCCATTATCGAGTTTATCAGTCAGACGCTGCATCATAGCTGCATTGACCGGATCACGGTAATAGACCTCCCAGAAACCCGGTGGTCCACCGCGGTATTTTTGTTCATCATCATGATGAAATGACCATATTCCATATTTAGCGGAGGTTAAAATCGGCCCCCTCAGTATATTGAATCCGAACCGGAGAATAAAATCCAGGTTATAGGATTCGATCTTTTCGATATCGCCAGGATCGAAATACTCGGCATGTCCCCTTTTCTCGACAATGCTTGAGAGTACTTCTATATTGTTAAGTTCCGATTGAAGATCGACGGGTTTCCAGGAAGCGGGATGGCAAAAAAACCGATTCAGTAAATTGAATAAAGATCGGGGTCCGGTGTATTTCCTCAGTTTTGGCAATAATGAACCTGGAACATATTCGCGGTCATCACGGATAAGCAAAACAAGCTGATGACCACCGGTGATCAATTTTCTGATCGCATCTGCTTGCCAATGCTGGAAAATCGTTCCATTTGATAATACGGCAAATTTCAGGGGGGGGATTATTTGAGGGGAGACATTTGAATCCATCCGAAGCTCTTCAAGTTTATGCAAATCTACAAAACTATTTTATGGTATGCTTCAACCATAGCAAGCCCGATGTTTTTTTTCTCGAATTTATTTAATACCGATCTGCGAATTTGTTCTTTGTTAAAGGTATGACAATGGTCAAGCATCCATTCTATGGCGTTCCCCAACTCATCTTCATTTCCAGGGGCGACAGCAACACCATTTTTAGCATTGATTATTTCCGGTACGATTCCAACCCGGGTAGCAACTACCGGGGTACCGCATAGCATACTTTCAACAACCACGGTTCCAAAGGTTTCATAGTGGCTGGATAAAACCATAAAATCAGCAGATTGGTAGGCATCCACTAAATGATGATTTGTAAGTAGGCCAGGAAAGTGAACAAGAGATGAGGGGATTTCCAGTTCCTTTGAATATTCAAGGATCTTTCCGAAGTCAGGACCTTCGCCTGCCAGAATGCATTCAAAATCGCTTCGTTTCAACGAAAGGTTTTTTACCACTCGGAGCAATCCGGAGATATTTTTAGACTTGTCCTCAAAACATGAGACATGAAGGATTTGTTTTTTATTCCGATGACCGGCATTGAAATTTGGTATAAAGAGATCACTCCCCACCACATTTGGGATGACCCGATATTCGGAATTGCTGATCTTCCATTTTAACATGGCCTCTTTCAGCGCTTCAGAAACCACAATGACCAAGCTTGCTCTGCGAACGATGAAACAGGTGATACGGTGCCGAAGAAATCCTTTATAGGTATTATTTTCCGGAAAGTACCTCGACCAGTGCTCCGAGATGATATAGGGAATTTTCCACCTTCGGCTGAAGAAAAAAGCAATGATTCCCATTCGTGTCAGGATATGTGCATGGATAAGGTCAGGGCTAAACTGGCGGATACTTTTAACAGCCTTGAAAACAGCCCTGTAAAACCGGTAAAGTTTCAGGGAATTCCTTAATATTGACACCCTGGTAGTGGGGATACGATAATAGACCCTAAGAACTCTGACTTCTTCTTCTTCTGCAAAATCTACTTCAAATTTATTCGGACAATCAGGTTCAGGGTGAACATAGACCACTGCGACCTGGCAATACGGAGTCAATGCTTCAGCCTGGCGCTGAATGAATAACCCCGGCATCGGATCGTTTCGGTTGGGATACCAACGGGGTAGGAAGAGTACCCTGAGTTTGTCCTTCATGGATTCCTTACAGGAAACAACGGATCAAATATAGCTAAATGTTAATGATATTTGTCTATAATGGAAATGGCATTTATCATGCGATCCTTACCTTTCCCGGAAATAATAAAAAATGGAAGATTCCTTTCCGACAATTCTTTATAATATAGATCAAACAGGCATTGCCGTAAGCCTGGATGCTCACGTTGGGGATCATATTCCCAGGGCAAATCAATATTACAAAGCAGGTACAGATCATAATGGTTTTTCCCGATCATTTCAAGAATCCACGGATGGCATTGATGATATTTTACTTCACACCAGATTTTTGCTACAATTAATTCGGTGTCACAAAACAGATATTCGTTTGCTTTTCTACCCCAATAATCCTCGTTTTTTATTTGTCCCCTTGCAATCTCGAGAATATCATCATAGGTGTAAGGCCTGTCAATCTTATTGAGATAATCCCTGGCATACTCAGGGACCCACACGGTGGAATAATGAACAGCCAGTTGACTGCAAAGTTCAGATTTCCCGGTAGATTCAGGACCTGTTATAGCAATTTTCCGGATCATTTCATTAGTTTTATCCGCCATTCGAGAAATCCCAATGTTGCAATGATGGTAAATACCAGAAACTGTAAACTACTGAAATAGAGATGCTCATAAGCAAAAAGCCCGACGGAAATGACATCCCCGGTAATCCAGAGTATCCAGTTTTCAATTTTTTTCCGGGAAAGCAGCCATTGTCCGATAATATAGATGGCTGTTGTAAGAGCATCCCAGGTTGGTACAACGCTATCGGTATACCGCGATAAAACGAACCGTAAAATCACAAAAAAAATCAACAACACAAGGGCATTGAGAACCAATTCTGTTTTTGTACATTCCCTGATCCTGATCCGTTTATCGCGTTTATCCTTCCTTGTCCAGTTATACCAGCCATATACGCTCATTATCGCATAAAATACATTGATTCCTGCGTAAGCATATAATCTTGCTTTATAACAGATATAGACGTAAATGATCACGTTGACGATACCAAGCGGAAAAGTAAGGACACGCTCTTTTTTCATGAACCAAACACTTGCCAGTCCAAATGCTACGGCGAACAGTTCAATAGGCGTCGTCTGGATAAAACCAAGTTTCAATATCTGATCAACATCCATGAGACAAAATTAAATCATTGGGGCAATCAAAATGCAATGGCAGTTAAACATAACGTTTACTACTATTTCTAGGAAGGACTGAGAAGCGAAGGCTAAAAAGAGTTAATTTTGCGGAGGATGTCGATCTCTTCTCTCCATGTTCCATCTGATTCATTTCCAGCTCCCCTTTATCGTAAATCTGCTGATTCTGCTTTTAACCGCAAAAGTCCTTGGAGAATTGGCGGAATGGTTTCGTCAACCCTCCATGATCGGGGAAGTCATTGCAGGAGTCATTCTTGGTCCTTCTGTTTTCAACATTATTCCCGGTACCGGAGACCTGAAAAGCATTGCCGAGTTAGGAGTTTTCATGCTGATTCTTTTAGCCGGCATGGAAATCGAAGTGGAAGAGATCCGGAATTCTATCCGCGGAAAAAATATATGGATTGCTCTTTTAGGGTTTGTAATTCCCATGATCAGTGGCATATTGATTGGCCGGGGATTTCAATTCAACTATACATTCACCATCTTTCTCGGTTTATGTATTGCCATTACCGCATTGCCGGTTAGTATCCGGATCCTCATGGATCTGGGTAAACTGCAGACCGATGTCGGTCAGCGTATCATCTCTGCAGCCATCTTCAATGATGTCCTGGCTTTGCTTATCCTCGGGACCATCCTTGATTTCAATGACACTTCAAAGAACCTGACGGATCTGACCATCTCGATTTTCTTCACCATCCTTAAACTGATTCTTTTCATTGCAATCCTTGTTATAGCTTATCGTTTCTTCAAGCTTGCTAAAAGTAAAGTCAATATTGTCAATCCGAAAATGAATGCATTTTTGCATTTCCTGAGGGGGAAAGAATCGTTGTTCGCACTCATCATACTTTTTGTACTGATTTTTTCAAGCATTGCAGAACTTTTAGGTCTGCATTTCATCGTCGGGGCATTTTTCGGTGCCATCCTTCTCCCCAGGACCATTTTTACAAAAGGAGATTTTGACCGGGTTCAACGGACAACTTCCGGTATTACTATGGGATTTCTTGCTCCGATCTTCTTTGCGACCATGGGAATTTCATTTACCTTCAGCTCCTTGAATAACCTCCAGCTTTTAACGATCGTCCTGATTGCATCCTTTCTCAGTAAGATTTTCGGAGGGTACTTCGGAGGGCGTCTGGCAGGTTTTGATAATCCAAAGGCCATCACGATCGGGTTAGGTCTCAACGCACGGGGGATGATGGAACTGGTTATTGCCAATATAGCACTGCAGCAAGGGTTTATAGATATTTCCATGTTTTCCATTCTTGTAATGATGGCGCTCCTGACCACCATAATAACCCCTTTCATGCTAAGAGATGCCTTTTCCCGAATTGAAAAAACTTATTGACAAAAAACTTACCTTTGCTGGCTTTTTATCTTAAAAAAACTGGTTGGCCATGATCGATCTTCTCAAAGAGCTCATTGACATTATCCTTCACATTGATGTTCACTTGCAACAATGGGTTACCGAGTACCGGACCTGGACCTATTTGATACTCTTTTTCATCATTTATATGGAAACGGGATTTGTGGTTACTCCGTTTTTACCTGGTGATTCGCTTTTATTTGCAGCTGGTACCGTAGCGGCAATGCCGGGAGAACCTCTCAGTATTTTGGCGGTAATCCTGATCCTTATTTGTGCCGGATTTTCCGGTGATAATACCAATTATTTTATTGGAAAATTTCTTGGGCAGACGGTTTATGAAAGGAATTATCGACTCATTAAGCGCGAGTATCTTGATAAAACTCATGCGTTTTACGAAAAGCACGGAGGGAAAACCATCATCATAGCCCGGTTTATGCCTATTATCAGAACCTTTGCCCCGTTCGTAGCCGGTGTCGGTACGATGCGGTATTATCGTTTCATCTCTTTCAGCATCCTTGGAAATGCATTATGGGTTATTCTCTTCACTACTGCAGGTTATTTCTTTGGTAATCTGCCATTTGTAAAAAACAATTTCACTTTTGCCATCCTAGGCATTATTTTTGTGTCACTTTTACCAATGATTATTGCGTTTTTTAGAAATTATTTCGAAAAGCGGAAGAAAGAAAAAAAAGCATGAGCAGGAGTCTTGCTAAAAGCCATATTAATACCCTTACTCTGGGAGGGCTCATTGTCACCCTTGGAATCGTTTATGGTGACCTCGGGACTTCTCCCTTGTATGTAATGAAAGCCATCGTCGGAGGTGCCGGCCTGATTACGGAAAATTATATTCTTGGCGGGCTTTCATGTATTTTCTGGACGCTCACCATGCAAACCACGCTCAAGTATATCATTATTACGCTCCGCGCAGATAACAAAGGGGAAGGAGGAATATTCTCTCTTTTCGCCCTGATCCGGAAACGGGCTAAATGGGGTTACATCTTTGCCATTATTGGCGGCTGTACCCTTCTTGCCGATGGCGTGATTACTCCCTCCATTACCATCGTATCCGCAGTGGAAGGGCTGCTTGCCATAAGCCCCAGAATCCCGGTCGTTCCCATTGTTGTTGTTATTATTTCCGCCCTCTTCTTCATTCAGAAATTCGGCACTAAACTGGTCGGCGAATCATTCGGTCCCATCATGTTCATCTGGTTTTTAATGCTGGGCGTTCTGGGTATTTCTCAAATCATAGACAACACTTATATTTTAAAAGCCTTGGATCCCAAATACGCCTATCTGTTCCTGACCAAGGCACCCCATGGATTTATTCTTCTTGGTGCTGTCTTCCTGTGCACCACGGGTGCCGAGGCACTGTATTCCGATCTGGGACATTGCGGAATAAAGAATATCCGGGTTTCATGGGTATATGTTAAAATCTGTCTCGTTCTGAACTATCTCGGCCAGGGTGCATGGATTCTTAAAAATTCCGATTCCGTCAATGAATGGATGAATCCTTTCTTTTCTATCATGCCGCATTGGTTCCTTATCACAGGGATCATCATTTCAACTGCAGCGGCTATTATAGCCAGTCAGGCACTTATCAGCGGTTCGTATACCCTTATCAGCGAAGCTATTTCCTTAAATTTCTGGCCAAAGATAAAAATCAACTACCCGACCAATATCAAGGGACAGATGTACATTTCCAGCCTGAACTGGATGCTTTATTTCTGCTGCCTTTTTGTTATCCTGTTTTTCCAGCGATCATCAAACATGGAAGCTGCCTATGGTCTTTCCATTACCATTACGATGCTGATGACTACGGTTTTACTGAGCATCTATCTATACTATAAAAAAGTCCCAGTTTACGTGATTATCTTCTTCCTGCTGGTATATCTGAGTATCGAAGGGTCATTCCTAATTGCGAATCTGAATAAATTCCTGCACGGGGGCTGGTTCACTCTGTTCCTGGGTGGTATATTGTTCATTATCATGTACGTTTGGTTCAACGGACGAAGGATCAAGAACAGTTTTATAGAGTTTGTCAGAATCGAGAACTATTATGAAATCCTGAAAGAACTTTCTTCCGATCATTCGATCCCCAGGTATGCCACAAACCTGGTTTTTCTGACCAAAGCCAATAAAGTGACCGATATTGAATCCAAGATCATCTATTCAATCATAAACAAGCAGCCCAAAAGAGCGGATACGTATTGGCTTTTGCACGTTGACATCCTGGATGAACCTCATGTTTTAGAATATAAGGTCACCAAACTGATACCCGGTATCCTGATCAAAATTGATTTTAAAATCGGGTTTAAGGTCCAACCCAGAGTAAATCTGTTTTTCCGACAAGTACTAGAGGAAATGAGCAAGAATGGTGAAGTTGACCTGGAAAGCCATTATGACTCGTTAAAGAAATATCATGTTTTCAGTGATTTCCGTTTTGTCGTCATTGACAGGATCCAGAATTATGACTTTGATTTCCCTCCCAGAGAGCAGTTTATCATGGATTTATATGCCATTTTCAAGCGATTTGGAATTTCAGAAGTCCGTTCCCTTGGACTCGATACATCAAACGTTACCGTAGAAACGGTTCCGTTATATATCGATAAAGATATACCCATCCTTCTTACGCGTGATGATCATACGAAACGACAGGGGTAAATATTCCGGAATACAAGTTATAACCGATTTCTTACTTTCAATACGGCTTGGATAATATTTTCCGTATCCAGCCCATATTTTTTCAAAAGCTCCTCTGGTTTTCCACTTTCACCAAACCGGTCATCCACCGCAACCATTTCCATCGGGATTGGGTAACTCCTGATAAGAAGTTGGGCAATACTGTCACCAAGACCTCCATTCCTTAAATGCTCTTCCGCTGAGACCGCGTGACCGGTCTTTCGAACAGAACGGACAATGGCTTCACAATCCAATGGCTTAATGGTATGAATATTGATAACTTCTGCATCGATTCCCAGCCCGGCCAGGACCTTGGAAGCTTCTATTGCTTTCCAGACCAGATGACCGGTTGCGAATATCGAGACATCTCTTCCTTCTTTAATAAGTAAAGACTTTCCGATAACGAATTCGGAATCAGGATCAGTGAAGTTAGGTACTTTCGGACGGCCAAATCTTAAATATACCGGTCCCTGAAAAAAGGAAATGGCTCGCGTGGCTGCCCGGGTCTGGTTAAAATCACAGGGGTTAACAACGGTCATATTGGGTAACATTTTCATCATCCCGATATCCTCAAGGTTCTGATGCGTTGCTCCATCTTCTCCAAGCGTGATCCCCGCATGGGAAGCGCATATCTTGACGTTTTTGTTAGAGTAGGCAATCGATTGGCGGATCTGATCATATACTCTCCCCGTTGAGAAATTCGCGAAAGTACCTGTAAAAGGAATTTTTCCGCCAATGGTCAACCCGGCTGCAATCCCCATCATATTGGCCTCTGCGATCCCTATCTGAAAAAATCGCTCCGGAAATGCCCGGGCGAAAGCATCCATTTTCATCGATCCGGTCAGATCTGCACACAAAGCAACAATGTTGGAATCTGCCTTTCCCAATTCCAGCAAAGCCTCTCCAAAACCTGAGCGGGTATCCTTCAAACCCGTATTGACATATTCTTTCATTTTAGATAAAATTTATTTTCAGAGCCAGATGTAAATCCAGGCAACACTGATAGTCCGGGAAACATGATTTGCCTTATCCGGTCATATGGTTCAGTTCGGGTACAGCCTCACGTTAACTGTTTGTCCAGGCTCAACCGCAAACGATTTTTCCAGGGTATAACTGGATTTATTTGAATACTTCGATCGGAAAACCACCCGATACGATCCTGGTTCAAGATAAAGGGTTTCCTGTTGCTGGGGTGTATCCCTGAAATTATAAAGCCAAACCAGTTGTTTTTTATCCTCCAGATACAAGCTGCCATATCCATTGGTCGATTTCTGTATCACCGCGATCCCGGGTAATGGAATTTCCACGGTTGTAGTATGGTTCTGCCTTATGTCCACATCCGTTATGGTGATTCTTGGTAAGCAAAGGATCTCAACATCATATAATCCGGTAAGATACTTTTCGATCTGGTCAAACTGCTGAACGTTTATGGTTTCCGATGTTCCTTTCTTCCTGATCAGACAGGGAAGAAATTTTATCGTATTGTTTCCGGCTGTCTTGAAGCTAAGATATCCTTGAGGAACATCTATTCCTATGATATTGTGCTTCCCAGGAGTCAATTTTACTGTGTCTTTTCTCACCGGGGGGATCGAATGCACAACAATATCGTAGACGATCAAAGGATCAATATCTAGTGTATCCGGAAGGCCCTTATTATTAAAGGAATGGATCAGATTATATTTTGCAATGCCTGAAAAATTATCAAAGAAGGTCATGTTGATATTTGTTTCTGTTGGTTTCCCGTAAGCATCCAGAAGGTTGACCTGAACGGTTGTGGGATTCAATGCACGAGAAATGATTACCTTCAGAGCTGTTCTGAATTCCTTTTCATTGCTTGCATCAAAATAGGTGCCGACACAATCGAACTGATCCTTAAAATTCTTTCCGATACCAACAATAAAAGGTTTTAAGAGAATGCCAGACTTCTGAAGCGAAAGGGAAACGGCACAAGGATCTCCCCCGCATTCTTCCAGTCCATCCGTTATGAGGATGACAATATTCCGGCAATTATCACAGGGAGGGAAATCTTTCGGCGCCTGTTCCAGGGAATACGCGATGGGTGTTGTCCCTTTGGGAATGATTGTCTTTAAAACATGTTTGATCCTGGAAATATTATCTTTACTAAAAGGAACTTCAAGCCGGGTGTCTTTGCAATCCTGCGGCGGAAATGGTTTTTGGTGACCATATACCCTTAAGGCGATTTCGAGGTTCGGTAACGATTTCAGGCTATCCAGGAGATTGGAGAAAAGTTTTACAGCAATGTTAAATTTTGTATCGCTTTGCCATCGTCCATACATGCTTTGGGATGCGTCAAATACAAAAAGGATGCGTGTAAGGGGTTTTGGTTTTTCCTGTTCCCTGATCCCCTGGGAAAATGAAAATCCAGAAAGGAAAATAAACAGTATGAATGCAGAGATTATCTTTTTCAATGTATTAATAGAATGGTCCATCAATAATCGCCCAGCGTTTCTTCCAGCTGTTGTAAGGCTCGTACAGTTTCTTCATCATTCGGAGGGACTCCATGCCATTCATGGTTATCCAGCATATAATCTACTCCATAACCCATATGTGTTCGCATGATAACAGCGATTGGTTTCCCTTTATCCGTTGATTCTTTTACTTGCCTCATTGTTTGAATGATATCCGCTATATTGTTCCCCGCCATTTCGAAAACGTGCCAACCGAAGGCGAGAAGTTTGGCATGAAGGTCTCCCAGTGGTAAAACTTTTTCAACCGGACCATCGATCTGTTTACCATTAAAATCAACAACGGCGATGAGATTGTCGATCCCATGAGCTCCGGCATAAAGGATGGCCTCCCAATTCTGGCCTTCCTGTAACTCACCATCGCCTGACAAACAATAAATCAGATGATTATCATCATTCAACCGCTTTGCAAGTGCAGCCCCGATGGCAACGGATAATCCCTGTCCCAAAGAACCCGAGGATATGCGGACTCCGGGTAATCCTTCATAGGTGGAAGGATGTCCCTGAAGCCGGGAATCCAGTTTACGGAAAGTCCCCAATTCCTTAATATCAATGTATCCGTATCTAGCAAGGACGCTATACCATGCAGGAGATAAATGTCCATTGGAAAGAAAAAACAGGTCCTCTCCTATCCCATCCATGGTAAAACCAGAAGGATCCGGACGCATGATCTCAAAATATAAGGTCACGAGAAAATCAGCACTTCCCAGGGAACCACCCGGATGTCCGGAAGACGCTCCGTTAACCATACGGATGATGTCGCGGCGAACCTGACTGGAAATTTTCTGTAATTCAGTAATTGAAGGCATAACAATACGCGGATGATAGTTCTCGCAATGCGTCAAATATATCATAATTCAAAATGACGGTTAAGTTTATGTTAATAAAAATGGATAAGATTTATCGCGCATAAGCTCCTTTTTGCTTTTTTTGTGGTGTAATAACTTCGCATTCTTTCATGAAGAAAATCCATCCTCTCTTCATTGCTATTTTTTTCTTTGGCTCCTTTTTTAAGGGTTATTCCGGAGGGATGGATTCCACATGGGTCGATTCGGTTTTTCATTCTCTTACACCGGAACAAAGAATTGCCCAGCTTTTCTTTATCCGTGCATACTCCTGTCGCGATTCAGTCTATGAAGACAGTCTTACCAAGGTCATACAGTCCTATAATATTGGAGGAATCTGTTTTTTTAAAGGAGCTCCGGTTCATCAAGCCCGGTTAACAAACCGGTTTCAGCAAGCAGCACCGACCCCGTTGCTGATTTCCATCGATGCTGAATGGGGTTTGGGTATGCGCCTCGACAGTGCTCTGTCTTTTCCGCGTCAAATGACCCTCGGAGCCATTCAGGATGATTCACTGATTTACCTGATGGGAATAGATGTCGCTAACGCATGTAAAAGATTAGGCGTCCATATGAATCTTGCCCCGGTCGTGGATATCAACAACAACCCGCAAAATCCGGTCATCAATTTCCGCTCCTTTGGCGAGAATCCGTTCCAGGTCAGTAAAAAAGGGTTGCTATATATGAAAGGTATACAGGATGGTGGCATCGTGGCTGTAGCAAAGCATTTTCCGGGACATGGCGATACCGATTCCGATTCACATCTGATATTGCCGATCATTCATCATTCTATTTCACGGATGGACTCAGTCGAATTACTTCCTTTCAAAACATTAATAAAAGAAGGGGTAAAAGGGATTATGATCGCTCATTTATATCTTCCCTGCTATGACTCCATATCCAATATCCCCGCAACCTTATCAAAGAATATTGTGAGCGGTTTATTGCAAAACCAATTGGGTTATACTGGTTTTGTCATTACGGATGCCCTCGACATGCAGGGGGTGACCAAATACTATAAACCAGGTCAGATCGAAGTCAAAGCCCTTGAAGCCGGAAACGACATCCTTTTACTGCCACAGGATGTTCCAGCTGCCATCAGAGCCATCAGACAGGCAGTTGACAGTGGTTTAATCAGCCAGGAATATATTGATCAGAAGTGCCGCCGTTTGCTTGGGTTGAAGTTCCAGGCAGGACTGGTAAAAACTTCGGTTATTAATATCATTAATCTGAATTCCGACCTAAACCCGGAAAGAGATATTGCGTTAAGAAATATCTTATATAAATCCGCCCTGACCATCACCAAGAACGAAATACAACTTGTTCCGCTTCAGTATCTCGACCGAAGGAAAATTGCCTCTGTTTCCATCGGAGACACCGTCGGGACCCCTTTTCAACAATACCTCTCGCTATATGCGCACGTAGACCCTTTTACTTTCCCTTCACTCCCTGTCGATTCGGTTGCCGACAGCTTATTACGTCTTCTGGCCCGTTATGATATCCTCCTGATCGGATTACACCATCTTTCAAGCTTCCCTACCGATAGTTTCGGTTTGTCCTGTAAAACCGTCCGCTTTCTCGATACGCTTTTTCATCTTAACCGTTGTGTACTCGTACTTTTCGGGAACCCATACGCATTCAGCGCCTTCCCCAAGCTTCTTACACCTGAAACCATCCTTATGGCTTATCAGGATAATCCGGTCACAGAGAAACTAGCGGCTGAACTCATTTTCGGTGGAATACCTGCCAAAGGAAAACAACCGGTCTCTATTCCTTTTTATCCATCAGGAACGGGTGAGAGAACCGAAAAGACCCGGTTAGAATATAGCATTCCAGAAGAACTTGGTATCCCTTCTTCCTCTTTATTAAAGATCGATTCCATCACCAATGAAGGGATTGCGGCTGGTGCTTTCCCCGGATGTCAGATTCTGTTCGCAAAGAATGGTCAGGTTTTTTATAATAAGTCATTTGGGAACCCACGATACGGAGATTCCCTCCGGGTGGACAGTACGGAACTTTATGATCTTGCTTCCCTTACCAAAATTACTGCCACTACACTGGCGGTTATGAAATTATATGAGGAAGAACTCATCGAGCTTGATGACAGCCTGGGAAAATATCTTCCGGAACTGACAGGGAGTAACAAATCAGGATTGCTGATTCGTGATGTGATGGCCCATCAGGCCCGGTTACAATCCTGGATACCGTTTTATGAAAAAATCCTGAACCATGGAGTAGCAGATCCGTCCCTTATTCAACCCGATTCTTCTCAATCTTTCTCAATAAGGATTGCAGATAATTTATTCCTAAAAACATCATACCAGGATAGCATTTTCGTAGCCATCGTTTATTCACCCCTTCGATCCTACAACGACTATAAATACAGCGATCTGGGATTTTACTTACTTAAAAAGATCGTTGAAAAAAGGAGCGGTATGTCTTTTGACCGGTATCTGACCGAAAATTTTTACAAACCACTCGGGTTACAACATATCGGATTTCACCCTCGCTGGCGTTTCCCCAGATCGGAGATCGCTCCCACGGAAATGGATACGATTTTTCGACGTCAGCTGGTTTGGGGCGACGTGCATGATCCGGGTGCAGCCATGCTTGGCGGTATTTCTGGGCATGCGGGACTTTTTTCCAATGCAATGGACCTTGCCGTTATCATGCAGATGCTCCTTCAAAATGGTCAGTATGGCGGGAAGCAGTACCTTCTGCCTACCACCATTCAGGAATTCACCCGGGTACAGTTCCCGAAAAACGGCAACCGTCGAGGTCTGGGATTTGACAAACCTTTATTGATCTGCTCTTCCGATGGTCCAGTCTGTGAAAGCGCCTCGCCTTCCAGCTTCGGGCACTCGGGATTTACCGGAACATACATCTGGGCGGATCCGGAAAACCAGCTGATTTACGTATTCCTTTCGAACCGGGTATATCCTACCGCCACAAACCAAAAGCTGTCAGGAATGAATATCCGGACAAATATCCACCAGGTGGTTTATGATGTTCTGAAAAAATATCAGATCAAATAATTACTTTTGCAGTCGAGTCGTTGATCTCCCGCCAATCAGATGGATCAGCATGTGAATGCGTTAAAGGTGGATCGGGTAACGTATTTCAGACATATGTCGTATCTTTAATTATTTATATACTATGAAACAAAAACTGAAATTTTTTTTAATCTGGTTTTTTGCATTTCTTTTTACAGCCGCCATCGCTATATATCAGCGGATGACTGGTCCTACTTATGAGATCCGCGGGAAAGTATTGATCGGCGAAAACCTGATCAAGTATAAACTTATCAGGACCTGGGACGGAGCACACGATGCTTATATGTTCCTCAGCGTCCCGGATCGGAATATCACAGGCGAGCTTAAATACAAAAGATTCAAAAGCTTTGATGATTGGATTGTCAGAAAGATTCCAAGGGTTGGCGGGAAATTGTTCATATCATTACCCCACCTGCCACCTGCCGGTAAGGTCATGTATCAGGTCACACTGAACCAGGGAGCCACAAGTTATTTGCTAAATAATATACCTGCCATCCTGCGATATAAAGGATTCGTTCCACCGTATATTTTATGGCCACATATCCTGTTTATCTTTCTGGCAATGATGTTTTCAACACTTACTGGGCTGATGATCATTTCCAAATCGAAGAACAGTTATCTCTATGCGTGGATCACGTTCATCACCCTGGCAATGGGAGGGATGATTCTGGGACCAATCGTTCAGAAATTTTCTTTTGATGCCTTCTGGACAGGTTGGCCATTCGGACATGATCTGACTGATAACAAGGCGCTAATCGCTTTTATTTTCTGGGGCATCGCTGTTTTTGTAATGACAAAAAACCGGCAGAACAGACTCTGGCCAATCCTTGCTTCGGTCATATTACTAGTTGTTTTCCTCATTCCTCACAGTGTTCTGGGTTCAGAAATTGATTTCACAAAAGAGCCGAAGACTGAAATCACCAGATAATGAATGAATTCAGGTTATCATCAGCAAATAAGAAATCGGAGACCTGGATTTTTATATAAAGATTTGAGATGGCAATAACCTATATCATCATTTTCATAACGGTCACGATTTCTGTTCTTGCCCTGAACAATGAATATTTATTCGGAAAGTTCAAGTTTAATGCATACGACGTCAAACATGGCAATCAATGGTACCGGTTTTTCACCTATGGTTTTATCCATGCGGGATACGTGCATCTCTTTATCAACATGCTGGTCTTATATTCTTTTGGAGAAATTGTTGAAGCGTATTTCAAGATTTATTTCCCTGGTAAAGCTACCTTATATTATATCCTATTATACCTCGGTGGATTATTGCTTTCGGTTATTCCTGCATTCGGGAAACACAAAAACGACGTATTCTATAATGCAGTGGGCGCTTCAGGGGCCATAGCCGCAATAGTATTTTCGAGTATCTTGCTGTATCCGGCCGGAAAGATTTTTTTCTTTTTTATCCCTGTGGGCATCCCTGCCCCCATTTTTGGGGTACTCTACCTCGTCTATGAAGCTTACATGAGCAAACGAGGGAAAGATAATATTGGTCATGATGCCCATTTTTGGGGGGCTCTTTTCGGATTGATTTTCACCATCGCCTTAAAACCCGGTCTGGTAATTTTATTCTTCCAGCAGGTTGGTTTGGTGCATTAATCTGATCCGGGCATCGACAACGACCACACGGTCTGTATTTCCCAAAAGCGGGTTGAAATCGAGTTCGGTAATTTCAGGAGCAACCGATAGCAATGCAGATAGCCTGAGCATTATTTCGATAAGGGCATTCTCATTGATTCCTTTTTGGCCCCTGACTCCCTGAATGATCCTATAGCTTTTCAGACTCCGGATCATGGCACTGGCTTCTTCCCTGGTCAATGGTGAAAGACCAGCTGCCACATCTTTCAAGACCTCAATAAAAATTCCACCCAATCCGCAAAGGATTAAGTGTCCGAATTTGGCTTCAAATTTAGCACCCACGAATAGTTCGGTTCCTGAAAGCATGGGCTGGATCAAAATGGCTGAAGTTTCCGGTATCCTGATCATCCTTCTGAATTCCTGCTCAACTGAACCAATATCATTTACATTCAGTACCACACCACCAACATCTGATTTGTGAATTGGACCGATCACTTTCATCACTACCGGGAATCCAAGACGCGATGCTTCCTCAATGGCTTCATTTTCAGTTTTAGCCACTGCCTCTCTTGCTCTTGGTATAAGGCAGGCATCAAGAAGTCTTTGAATCTCAACCGGCCGGAGATATCCGTCACATGAATGATCAAAGATGTGTCGGATTTCCGGGATCGCTATTTCGGGCAACTGCGTTGCTGAGTAAGGAACCGGCTTTGGAGTATTAAAAACTTTTGCCAATGCATTCCCAAAGACGACTTCATCCGGGAAAATAATCCGGTCTTTCGAAATAAAATCATGGATCTCATCATGTGCTGTAACTACGGATGGCAGAATAGGAAAAATGGGCTTTACTGTTGATTTCATTTTGCGGTCAAGAAGATCGTAGACATCAAAAATCTTGTTCAGACCAGGTGTGCCGAAAATTACTGCCATGCCATCAATTTCCGAAAAGTGCATGTTGGTAAAATCAATGATCTTACCAAGCTGTTCTGCGGTTCCGGTTGCAAGAAAGTCAATGGGATTGGCTACAGAAGAGCCGGGATGTAAATGGGCCTGCAACTCACTGGCAGCAGGATTCTTAATCGGAGGCACTGCCATTCCGGCATTTGATAAGGCATCAGTCAGCATGACAGCAGGTCCACCTGCATGCGTAATGACAACCATATTCCTGCCTTTCAGCTCCGGATAGGTGAAGACGGAAGCAACACTGATAAGGTCTTCACGTCCATAACACCTGACAATGCCTGCTTTCCTGAACAGTGCATCCACTGCAACATCCGGACTGGCCAAGGCACCTGTATGAGAGGATGCCGCCCGGCTGCCGGCCTCCGACGACCCGGCTTTGATCGCTGCAATTTTACAACCCTTCCGTATCAGTGATGAAGCATGTTTTAATAACATTCCGGGTTTGGAGATATTCTCAATATAAAGCAGTTTGATGCGGGAGCTACTGGCTGGATTAAAACTGTCATCCATATAGGCAAGGATATCCTCGACCCCGATCTGAGCACTGTTCCCAACGGAAAAAACACGGGAAAAACTAAGTCCGTTCGGGATTCCGGCCTCCATAATAAAGCAGGCCGTAGCACCCGAACCTGATATAAAATCACAACCCTTCGGATCAAGTTTAGGAACAGGTTTTGTAAAAACTCCGGCATAATCCGGCGTCAAGACACCGATACAATTGGGACCAATCAACGTACCATTCACAGACCTTACTGTATCGACGAGTTCTTTTTCAAGAATCACCCCTTCATGGTTTTCCTCGCTGAAACCTGCTGAAAGAACAATAAAAGCCCTGGTGTTTTTTTGCTGTACAAGAATCTCCATAACAGCAGGTATAAACTTTGCTGCAATGGCAATAATGGCAAGATCGACGTCAGGCAGTAAGGAAGGATCCTGAAAGCTCCTGATTCCCTGAACTTCCGATTCCTTCAGATTAGTGACATATAGTCTTCCTTTATAGGAAGATTCGATGAGATTCCGAAGGACGGCACCACCCGGTTTGGTAACATCGTTCGAACCCCCGACAACGACAATACTTTCTGGGTGGAGAAGTTGACGGTTGATCATATCCGAAAATTTTGGCTAAAATATAAAATTAGCCTCGAAGATGTTCGATGCATTTTCAGGAAAAAGGAAATCAATCATAAAAACGGTATGCAAGGGAAAAAAGGCGCAGTTCGTTTACAGTATTCCTCCCAATCAGGACGGTCTTTATACTTTTTTTCAAGCATGGGAACTCCGGAAACAAACCGAAGTAAAAGGGTAATGAGAATTGGACTGACTAGGGTCATCCAACCACCGTGTAAGCTTAGTGAATAACATGCAAGACCCCACCAGACCAGGGACTCTCCGAAATAATTCGGATGTCGTGAATACTTCCATAAACCATTTGTTAGGATATGACCGGTGTTGCGTTGGTCCTTTTTAAAAGTGACCAATTCGTAATCTGCATAAGCTTCCAACAGGAACCCCGTCCCGAAAAGAATGAGTCCGACGAAATCCCAGATACCGAGTGGCTCAGCCGATTTGAAATTCACGTAATAAACCGGACTTGCAATGACCAACATTAAACATCCCTGCAGGAGGAATATCTGAACAAAACTACGAATGACGAAGAATCTCCACGTGTCCCGCCATTTCTTGTAACGGAAATCTTCTTCTTTGCCCTTGTTGCGGTAATAGATATGAACCGTCAGCCTGATCCCCCAAAGGATGACAAGAAGAGATACGATGATTTTCCGCAAATCGGGCGCCGGGTTTTGAAGAAATGAATACAGTGCCACAACAACAAATCCGAAACCCCAAAAAATATCGACAATGGAATTATCTTTCCTTATCCGGGCGATGACAAAAACCAAAATCATGTATATTAAAATGACCAGCGCTACTTCTGTTATCATAAGGTTACATGTTCAGTTGATAATGGAAAATCATAAACAACGACAGTTCATCCCTGACGGACATGGCCTGGTTATTCCAGCATCAGTGAAATGCAGGCAACACCGGGACCGGTATTTGCCGCAAGTGCAGGAGAAGCATGATCAACGAAAACGGGTTTCATTCCGGTCATCCGTTCCATCTCAGCGATGTAATAATCCACCGCTTTCGGGTTATTTGCATGGGTGATGGCATATCCCCATACTTTTTGGTTTCGCACTATCTTTTCAATGCTGTGAATCAGTTTTTTATTGATGCCTTTTATAGTAAATGATTTGCTTAACATTTCCGTTTTTCCCTCAGCATCAAGTGCAATAACCGGCTTCAAATCCAGCATTTTTGCAATGAAGCTCTTAAAAGCACTGACCCTCCCTGACCTTACAATATATTTCAAGGTTGTCACACTGACCCTCATCTTCGATTTTTCAATCCATTCTTCAATTTTTGGTGATAGTTCTTCATGAGACACCCCTTTTTCCAACGCTTGTGCAATACGAAGAATCAAAAGGCCAAGACCACCGGTAATGGTCTTTGAATTGAAAAGCTCAATTTTCTTCCCTGTCCGGTGCGAAACTTCCTGTGAAGCTATTTTACTGTTTGAGAAAGTCCCGCTCAATGCCTGGCTCAGGTGAATGCCGATAATGGAATCATAATGGGTGCACAAGTATTCATATTTATTCTGGAAATCCTTTGAAGAAGGTTGTGAAGAAGATGGATTCGTCTCAGATTTTTCAAGCAGGGAATAGAACTGCGGGGGCTGTATGGTCATCCGGTCAAGATAATAGCTTTCCCCAATATAAACTGACAACGGGACTAAATGGATCTGATGATAGTCGAGGAGTTCCTGCGGCAGATCGCAACTGGAATCCGTCAGGATTGCAACCTTCGATTTTCGGTTAAACAGGATCTCATTTTGCAGGATCATATCATCCACCTTTTGATACGTCATGCTGCCAAAACGCTGCAGTTGCACACATACTTCAGCGGGAAAATCAGTATGGATGTGTATCCTTAACTTGCTGGGTGATCCGGCAATGACTAAAGAATCCCCGGAATGTCCGATATAATCCTGGATCTTTGCCTTATCCATGTGATGTCCTGAAATCAATGCTTCCGTACAATACCGGAAAGTAATAGCATCATGGGGAACCTCGATGAGCTCTGTAGTATTTTCTGCTTGTTCTGCCAGGGCATTCAGGTTCTTATCAGCGCCTTTGGTGAAGAAATCAACGATTCCTTCCAGAAAAAAAACAAACCCTTTGGCCCCGGCGTCAACTACATGCGAACGGGCAAGGATTTCAAGCTTGTTTGTAGTTTGCGCAAGCGACTCCAGGGCTTTATAATAAGCTTCGATCAGTAACCGGATAAAATCGTCGATCCGGTCTTTCAGGATATACATGTATTCCGCCCAATCCTTGATTACAGTCAGGATGGTTCCTTCAACCGGATTAGCAATGGCATCATATGCGTATGTCACTGCTCTACGCATGCTTTCTGCAAAAGACTGGATATCTAGAGTTTGTTCGGTTTTTATTTCATTACTGAATCCATAAAGAAATTGTGCGAAGATAATCCCGGAATTTCCCCTGGCGCCGACAAGTGCTGCATCTGCCAGCGCTGTGGCCGCTTGCTTGGGATTATCCGTGGGAATGATCGCATCAATAATCGAACGCATGGTGGAGGCAAGGTTGGTGCCTGTATCGGCGTCGGCAACCGGAAAAACATTGATCTTGTTGAGTAGTCGTTGATGTTCGAAGATTCGTTGAGCGCCAGCCAGAAAAGAATAATAGAGCTGTTTTCCATCCAGCTCTTTAATTTTTTGTACCGGATCTGTCAATGTTCAGGATTTAAAAATCGTGCAAAGGTATGAATATTTTCGGAATGATTATTTCAGTCGCTCAAAGCTCTCCAAACCTCCTTTTTTTATGGTCATATTCATCGATATAACCGGATCTTCATATTGGCTTTTATCTCCCCCCCGGTACATTTCCAAAAGGGGATCAGGATCAAGGATTTTTAGCATCAGTTCAGCCGCTTTGGGGGTTTTTGCCAGCTTACTATATTCCTCATAGGTATAGGTTAAAAAAGCAACATTTTTATCAATACCACGGTTATCAAGAAGATATCCGTCGATGAGCACCGTGGGGTAAGCAAATGTTCCTTTATAATAAATATCCCGGAGATCCGGATAAGAAAGAATTTTCAATTTGTCATCCGATAAGGTGATCGGAACCTGTTTGCTATAATCGGCTTTGGTTTTATAAATGATTAAGGGCGGACCGGAAACCATCGTCTGTGTATTTTGTGGCCTGGTCTTTGACTTGGCCTTGGTGGCGGATTTGGCACAGGAGGATATTAACAGTGAACATGGAATTAATACCATGAAGATCAGTTTGATAAAATATTGCATCGGGTTAAAGTGTTAAATGAATAAATGAACTACAAAGTTAACACAGAATTCCGGTATTAATTCGCGTTTTAAAAGTTAAAATATTGTAATTTTTCGTCGGGGCCACGATTATTTTGTATTTTTGCTCCTCAATTTCTTATTTATCATTAATAAAATCAACTGGTATATGCAAAAAGTAATTTTAACCATTGTCTTTCTGCTGTTTACTGCATTTGCACTAAATGCTCAGGATGCTGCTCAAAACACCAACCCCAATGCTCCGGAGATTTCCTTTGAAAAAACTGTTCATGATTATGGAACGATCGTTCAAGGTGGGGATGGAACTTGTGAATTTAAATTCACGAACACAGGAAAAGAACCCCTGATACTTTCAAAACCTACATCATCATGCGGTTGTACCGTACCAACCTGGCCTCAGGAACCTATTCTGCCGGGTAAAAGTGATGCGATCAAGGTAACATATAATACAAATAATATCGGTCCTATTAACAAAAATGTCACCGTAACATCAAATGCAAAAACAAGCCGTGTTGTGCTATCGATCAAAGGAACCGTTGTTGCAAAACCTGCAACCACTGTGCCGGAAAAGTCAAATGACCAAGGCGCTACACCAGTCAGCAAATAAGAGTTTATTTTCTAACACCGCAACAGCCAGCCTAAAGCTGGCTTTATTGCTTTATAAAATAGTATAATCATGCCTACCATTTCAGCCCGGGGTCAGATTGTTCCCGCTTCACCCATCAGAAAGCTCGTACCTTATTCCGACCAGGCAAAGAAAAGAGGAATAAAAGTCTATCATCTGAACATTGGGCAACCTGATATCGAAACTCCGGCTAATGCCATGGATAAAATCCGCCATATCGACATGAAGGTCATTGAATACAGCCATTCAGCAGGAATACCTTCGTATCGGAACAAGTTGGTTGAGTATTATAAACGCAATAACATAGATGTTACCGCAGATGAAATGATCGTTACGACCGGAGGTTCTGAAGCCATCCTTTTTGCTCTTTTTACCTGCCTTGACCCTGGTGATGAAATCATTATTCCCGAACCCTTTTATGCCAATTACAATGGATTCGCTGTTGCTGCCGGGGTAACGGTTAAACCCATTGAATCGTTTATTGAGAACGGTTTTAGTCTGCCGCCCATCCAGGCTTTTGAAAAGGCCATTACACCGAAGACCAGGGCGATCATGGTCTGTAATCCCAACAATCCAACCGGATACCTGTATTCGGAGCATGAGCTTGAACTATTAAAAGAGATCATCAAAAAGTTTGACCTGTATCTTTTTGCCGATGAAGTATACCGGGAGTTTTGTTATGACGGAAAACAACATCATTCAGTAATGCAATTGACCGGGATTGAACAAAATGTAGTACTGATGGATTCTATCTCCAAACGATACAGCGCCTGCGGTGCACGGGTTGGCGTTTTGATATCCAGAAATAAAGCTGTTATCAGTTCCGCTTTGAAATTTGCACAGGCAAGACTCAGTCCCCCGACTTTCGGACAGATTATCGGAGAAGAAGCTGTCAATACCCCCGATTCCTATCTTCAGAATGTCTTAAATGAATATGTTAATCGTCGTAATGTCGTCGTGGATGCCATAAACAGGATGGAAGGCTGTTTGTGCCCCAATCCGGGTGGCGCCTTTTATGCTGTAGCCCGTCTCCCCATTGATGATTCAGATAAATTCTGTCAATGGCTGCTTGAACAATTCCAATACATGAATCAAACGGTCATGCTTGCCCCGGCGACAGGCTTTTATTCGACCAAAGGCCGTGGAAAAGATGAAGTCCGGATCAGTTATGTGTTGAATGTCAACGATCTGAAAATGGCCATGAAATGCCTGGAAGAAGGATTGAAGATGTACCCCGGGCGAACATTAAAACCGGCAAATACTCTTGACGGTTGACGTTTTTCTGAAAAATCAATCCGGATATAAAAGGTATTTTGACCGGATCTGTTTGAACCTGGCAAGGTCATTTTGCCAGGTTTTTTTAATTTCTTCTTCAGGTAAACCCTGAATGATCTGATTCTTTAGTTTTGACGTGCCGGCCAGTTTATCGAAATAGTCGTTGAAAAAATCCGGGTTTGAGCCCAGATCTGCATAGGCAGCAATCAGCCAGGAAAGCTGAATACTTCCGAGGTATTCGGGATGAGCCAGTGTAATCCCTCGAAGGTCAATACCAAGACAAGGTAGTCCCTCATAAAGAGGATGAAGGCTCACATCCTGGATTCCCTTAGGCACGTAAGTAAAAGAACAGGATTTCCAATCGGGATGTCCGAACACCTCAAATGGGAAAAGAGTCCCACGGCCCACACTCATCATGGTTCCTTCAAAAAGGCAAAGAGATGGATAAAGATAGACCGCATTCATAGAAAAAAGATTCGGCGAAGGCTTTGCCGGTAACATGTATCGGTATCGATGAGAATATTTATCATTCCGTATCACTGTTATTTTACATCTTATGCCCCCCTTGAGCCAACCCTGGCCATTCACCATTCCGGCATACTCACCGATCGTCATTCCATAAACAATTGGCACCGGATGCATTCCGATAAATGACCGGTATCCGAACTCCAGAACAGGTCCGTCGATATAAAAGCCATTCGGATTGGGCCGGTCAAGTAAGATCATTGGGAGGTGGTTTTCAGCACACGCTTCCATGACACAGGTCAGGGTCGAGATGTAAGTAAAAAAACGAACACCCACATCCTGAATATCGAAGATCATGATGTCGAGATCTTTCAAATCATTGACAGTGGGCTTCTTTGAATTCCCATACAGGGAGATTACGGGTAAACCGGTTTGGGGATCCGAAAAATTTTCGATGTTCTGACCGGCTTCTACAAAGCCTCTGAATCCATGTTCCGGTGAAAATATCTTCTGGACCTTAACTCCTGAAAGTAGCAGGGTATCCACGATATTCATTCCGTTTACAACCGATGCCCGGTTAGCAATGATTCCGACCCGTTTACCTTTAAGGAGATGGAGATACTGATCCATCCGTTCGGCCCCCGGCCTTATTTGCGCTAAAAGGATGCAGGGGACCAATAAAAAAAATCCTACAGCTTTGAATCGAAGCATTTCTTTTCTCCGGTTAAAATGAAGTCAGGGTTCAGTTATCCGCTTTCCAACCCTTATCCAAAAAAGATATACTTTTGCAAAGTAAATAATTTCCCGGTTTTGAACACCGAACTTTTCCTTGCAAAAAGAATGGTCTCGCGGAGCAAAGGGAATTTCTCCCGGCCCATTGTAATGATTGCCATCGCTGCCATCGCCCTTGGTCTTACGGTGATGTTCGTTTCAATAGCAATTCTGACAGGCTTCCAGAAAGAAATACGTGAAAAAGTAATTGGTTTTGGTGGGCATATCCAGATTTCCCATTTTATGGAAAATCCCTCCCTCGAATCAAGACCTATCGAGAAAAATCAACCGTTTATTCCCCGTTTGACCAAGAACCCGTCTATTAAGCATATACAGGTTTATGGGATAAAAGCCGGTATCATCAAGACTAAAGACGAGATTCAGGGAGTTGTCCTGAAAGGCGTTGGAAATGATTTTGACTGGTCGTTTTTTCAAAGCAAAATTGTTGAAGGACATCATTTTAGGGTAACTGACACAACCAGTACCAATGAGGTCATCATCTCCAGGAAATTGGCCAGGCTTCTGAAACTGAAGCTCAACGATGACCTTCGCATGTACTTCATTGCAGGAGAAAATACCCTTGGCCGAAAATTCAGGATTACAGGGATATACGAGACAGGACTAGAAGAATTTGATAAGCTTTATGTAATCGGAGATATCCACCACATCCAGAAGTTGAATAACTGGTCATCAAAGCAGGTTGGTGGTTTTGAAATCCTGCTTAAGAATTTTAAAGATATCGATCCGATGGGTCTCTTTGTCTATCATCAGATCGGATTCAGTCTGGATGCCTCTACCATCAGGCAGATATATCCTCAGATCTTCGATTGGTTGCAATTACAGGATATCAATGTACTGATCATTCTTGTCCTGATGATCCTTGTTTCCGCCATTACCATGATTTCTACACTGCTAATACTGATCCTGGAACGCACCAATATGATCGGGATACTAAAATCCCTGGGAATGTCCAATTCCAGGATCCGGAGGATTTTCCTCTATAACGCCGTTTATATCATCGGTCTCGGAATGTTCTGGGGGAACTTGCTTGGATTTTCTATTTCCCTGATCCAATCAAAAACCGGATTGATTACGCTGCCCCAGGAATCGTATTATATGTCGGTAGTGCCAATCTATCTTAACGGATGGACCATCCTATTACTTAATATATTCACCCTGTTGATCTGCTATCTGATGCTGATTCTTCCATCACTCATCGTGACCAGGATCAGTCCTATGAAAGCCATCAGGTTTAGTTGAGGATGCATTTCTCAATTTTCCGGATGGATCCCACACTCCTTATTTTGTGGTAATTCCCACCACCACCGGCCGGCACGGATGTCTTCTCCGTTCTTTATAGCGCGCGTACAAGGCTGGCATCCAATACTTGGATAACCCAGGTCGTGCAACGGGTTATAAGGAATCTTATGCTGTTTTATAAATGTCCATACCTGTTCGGTTGACCAATCAACGAGCGGATTCAGCTTTAGCAATCCATTTGTTTCATCCCATTCAACCAACTCTCTCTTCGATCGCGTGACCGATTGATCCCTTCTGAGACCGGTTATCCATACTTTCATGCCAGCCAGGGCCCTTTTTAAGGGTTCCGTTTTACGGATATGGCAGCAATGTTTACGATTTTCAATACTTTCGAAAAACAAATTAATTCCTTTTTGATTTACCATTTCTTCGACCCCGGCTGCAGAGGGAAAATATACCTGGATCCCGGGTCCGAATTTACTGTTGGTGATTTGAATTAAATCATAAGTCTCCTGAAACAACCTCCCCGTATCAATTGTAAAAATCCTTACCTTTTTTTCATTCCCCGATATCATGTGAGCAATAACCTGGTCTTCTGCACCTAAGCTCGTTGCAAAGGCAATAAGGCCATTATATTCTTCCGCAAAGACTTCCAGGACATGTTCCGGAGAAGATGTCATGTATTTTCTGTTCAAATCTTCGATTTTCTCCTTCATACCTGGTATATTACCTAAATTGACTGGTGAAGGTACAAAAAACACCGAAAAACGAACAGTCATGAAATCAAGGATTGATGTAATTTTGATGCAAACTTATTTTATATTAAATACCCAAACGAATCATCTTCATACAAACCATGAATAATAACGGGTATTCCATCAGGCCATTAGAACCAAATAAATATCATTATGAAAGTTCATTTTATTGCGATAGGCGGAAGTGCCATGCATAATCTCGCTCTGGCCTTGCATCAGAAAGGTTATTCAGTCACCGGTTCGGATGATGAGATATTTGAACCAGCAAAAGGTCGGCTTGCTGTTCATGGTTTATTACCTGAAAAGGAAGGCTGGGACCGTTCAAGGATCACCAGTGAACTTGATGCGATCATTCTTGGCATGCATGCCAAGGCTGATAATCCGGAGCTAGCCAGGGCAAAAGAACTGGAATTGAAAATCTTTTCCTACCCTGAATACCTGTATGAGCAATCGAAAAACAAGAAACGCATTGTGATTGGCGGAAGTCATGGAAAAACGACCATTACAGCCATGATCCTTCATGTGCTAAAATTTGCGGGTCTCGATTGTGATTATCTTGTCGGAGCGCAGCTGGATGGCTTTGACGTGATGGTCAGGATTACCGAAAAGGCTTCATGGATGATCTTCGAAGGGGATGAATATCTTACATCCTCCATCGACCGGAGACCGAAATTCCATCTTTACAAGCCGGATATCGCCTTGCTCAGCGGTATCGCATGGGACCATGTCAATGTTTTTCCGACATACGAAAACTATGTTGAGCAATTCGTCCTGTTTATCCGGGAAATCACAAGGAACGGGACCTTGATTTATTGCGATGAAGATGAAGAACTTCGGAAAATCTGCCCAAAAGAAAGGGACGATATCCGGCTCATCCCCTATTCTATTCCATCCCACCAGATCAGGAATGGTATTACATCGATCCTTGATATGGATATGGTCTATCCCTTGCAGGTCTTTGGCAAACATAATCTCTTAAACCTGAACGGTGCCCGGATCGTCTGTAACCAATTGGGCATCGATAACCGGATATTCTATGAGGCCATTCAATCCTTCAGGGGTGCATCTAAAAGACTTGAAAGAATTGTATCCGGTGGGAACAGCATGGTCTTCAAGGACTTTGCACATGCGCCATCCAAAGTTAAAGCAAGCCTGCATGCGGTCAGAGAACAGTACCCCAAACATCATCTCACCGCTTGTCTTGAGCTCCATACCTATTCAAGTCTGAGTAAAGATTTCCTGAACCAATATAAGGGGACATTGAGCGAATCTGATACCGCCATTGTTTATTTCAATCCTCATGCAATCCAGTTGAAACGCCTTCCGGCCATTACTTCCGATGATGTACGAACCGGATTTGACCAACCTTCCCTGGAAATCTTTACTGATTCCCGGTTGCTGACGGAACGGTTAATATCTGAAAAAAGGGAGAACCTGATCCTGCTAATGATGAGTTCCGGTGATTATGACGGAATAGACCTGGCAGAATTAGGAAAAAGGATTATCCATTCATAGAAATAAGAAACTCCTCATTGGAAGAGGTGAACTTCATTCTTTCCTTCAGGAATTCCATAGCCTCAAGCGGATTCATATCGGCAAGGTGATTACGAAGAATCCAGATCCGCTGTAAAACGTCTTTCTCAAGTAAAAGGTCTTCGCGGCGGGTACTTGAAGATACAATATCAATGGCAGGATAGATCCGTTTGTTGGAGAGCTTGCGGTCGAGCTGAAGTTCCATATTCCCTGTACCTTTGAACTCTTCAAAAATGACTTCATCCATTTTAGAGCCGGTTTCAATCAAGGCCGTGGCAATAATGGTGAGGGAACCGCCGTTTTCGATCTGACGTGCTGCGCCAAAGAAACGTTTCGGTTTCTGAAGGGCATTGGCTTCCACTCCGCCTGACAGGACCTTCCCTGAAGCAGGTGCAACTGTATTGTAGGCACGGGCGAGACGGGTGATGGAGTCAAGCAGGATGACGACATCATGTCCGCACTCCACGAGGCGTTTCGCCTTTTCCAGGATGATATTTGAAATCCGGGCATGACGTTCCGCCGGTTCATCGAAGGTGGATGAAATAACCTCTGCCTTAACGCTTCTTTGCATATCCGTGACCTCCTCCGGACGTTCGTCGATCAGCAAAACGATCATGTAAACATCGGGGTGATTGGATGCAATGGCATTTGCAATTTCTTTAAGTAAAACCGTTTTTCCGGTCTTTGGTTGTGCGACGATCAATCCACGCTGGCCAAATCCGATTGGAGCAAACATATCAATGATCCGCGTCGACATCGATTCATTCGGATGGCCGGTCAGTCTGAATTTTTTCATCGGGAAGAGTGGTGTGAGGTAATCAAATGGAATACGGTCCCTGACCTCTTCAGGTTTCCGGCCATTGATCAGCTCAACCTTGATCAGCGGAAAGTATTTTTCACCTTCCTTCGGGGGACGAATGGTACCCCTTACGGCGTCTCCGGTTTTCAATCCGAACAACTTGATCTGGGATTGGGAAACATAAACGTCGTCCGGAGAGTTAAGATAATTGTAATCCGACGAACGTAAAAATCCATAACCATCGGTCATGATCTCAAGTACCCCTTCGGTGGTGATGATCCCTTCAAATTCGAAGGAATATTCTTCCCGGTGACGTTCCTGAAACTTACGTGGATATTCCCGGTATTTCTTTTCTTCAGGAGTTGTTTGTGTTGAAATTTCGGTGGGTTCAGTAACCAGTACCGGATTTGAATCTTCATTGGAAGAGGCCTCCGTTTTGACTGATTCCTGAGGTTGTTCTGTTAACTCTGGGAACGGTTTCTCCTGGGGTTCGTCAAAACCAAAGGAGTCATCTGCAGCCTCTGGTAAATCCTGAATTTCGACCCTTCGTATGGGTTCATTTGAGATTTTCTCAGGAGTCGGGACAAATGGCTGGGTTTCCTTCTTTTTTCCTTCTATGTTCTTTCTCGGCCTGCCACGGAAGGGTTTACGTTCTGTCTTTTTCTCCTGGCTTAATATCTCTTGTGTCGGATTTAAAGCCTGGTGATCCAGTATCTTATAGATCAATTCCTGTTTCTCCAAGCGGTCAACTTTGGGAATGTCCAATTGGCGGGCAATGTTTCGTATCTCGGATAGCTCCATGCCATCGAGTGAAATAATATCATACATAAATAACGTTGTTTAAATTCAAGGGTTGGAAAGAAAATAATGAATGGTTGTGTGGATAATTAACTCAATAAAGTGTTTGAAAAAATAAAAGAAAGTTCAGGGGGATTAAAACCGGAACAAAGATAGAAAAATAATCAACAAAGTCAATAAAAATTTTCCCTGGTCATTTTATGATTGAAAACTTTCCTATTTTCGCTTGATAATACATGTTTTCATATGATACAACGCATTCAAACCGTCTATCTTGCGCTGGCTGCCATAGCCTGTTTCTTGCTATTCTTTTTCCCACTTGCCAGCTATTATGATGCCCTGGAGGGAAATTATAAGTTATTTATCCATGGCATTAAATATATGGATCCCGAACCAAAAATAATATTCAGCAGTTGGTTCACTACTCCCATGATTGCTTTGGTTTCCATTTCGATCGCTATGGATGTTATAACCATCCTCCTTTACCGGAAACGGCCCCTTCAGTTACGTCTTATATCGCTCAATGTCTTACTGCTTATCATCCTGGTTTTGATCATTTTTTTCTTCTACGCTTCACGAATACAAACCATGACCCGGATTGAACCCGAATATAATCTGGTCGGAATGATGTTGCCTCTCGTCGCCCTGGTATTCTTAATTCTTTCGAACCGTGCGATCAGAAAGGACGAAACACTCGTCAGATCAACTGACCGGTTACGCTGATTGAATGGTTCTACCCTTCCCGGTTTCTTGGGATATCGATCACCTCAAGATCCTTCATGTTCCTTCCTTCAATTTTCATCCTGACAGCTGTTATCGCTTTATGTAAGCCGTTTTTCCCTGCAGCTCCGGGGTTAATATACAGCAGGTTACGTTTTCTGTCAAACATTACTTTCAAAATATGGGAATGGCCGGAAATGAACAAACTTGGATTTAATTGCTCAATCATCTGTGCGGCAAATGAATCATATTTTCCGGGATAACCACCGATATGGGTAATCATCACGGAGACCTCTTCCATCATGAAAGATAAAGTCTTTGGATAAACCTTTCGGATTGCTGTTCCATCAATGTTCCCGTATACTGCGCGTAAGGGTTTGATCGAATTTAAAACAACGGCTGTTTGCATATCACCGATATCGCCTGCATGCCATATTTCATCAACCTCTGAAAAAAAGTTCACGATGCGGGGATGAAGATACCCATGTGTATCCGAAAGGATTCCAATCCGGTGCATAGAACAGTATCTGTAGCGATATTGATATGTAAATTCAAAGGTATGGTTATTCAAATAAAAATAAGGAAAGAGGAAGGAAAACTTTGGCAGATTTTCTTGCCAATGATCAGAATTTCTAACTTTACGGATATTTTTGCTCTATGTCAGAAGTCTTCCTTGTGGTTATTGGTCTGATCCTTCTTGCAGGTTTTAGTATCCTGTATTTTAAACTTGCAAGATCGGGTAAAGCGGAATCCTTAACCGAACTGGATTCATTAAAAAAGGTGGTGGAAGACCTCTCCATGGAAAAGCGCGTTCTGGAAGAAAAGAATACCCTCTTTCAGGAAAACCTCGACAGAATTTACTCCCAGATAAAGGAAAAAGATTCATTAATCCTTGACCTGAATGGTCAGCTTTTTCAAAAGACAGCAGAATATAAAGCGTTATTTGAAAAGCTTGAAGAACAAAAAGCCGATCTGAACCGGATACAGGAAAAATTTAGAATAGAGTTTAAAAACCTTGCTAACGACATTCTCGAAGAAAAAACCCAGAAATTCACTGAACAAAACAAGGTCAAACTTGATGAACTCCTGAAGCCACTCGGGGATAAGATCCGTGATTTTGAGAAGAAAGTGGAAGAAACTTACGACAAAGAATCAAAGCAGCGGTTTTCCCTTGAGAAAGAAATAAGAAGTCTGGCCGAACTCAACCAGCAAATAAGCCAGGATGCTAAAAACCTTACGACGGCATTAAAGCTCGACACCAAGAAGCAAGGGAATTGGGGAGAACTTGTCCTGGAGCGGGTCCTTGAAAGTTCAGGACTGGTCAAAGGGCAGGAGTATATCCGGGAATTTTCGACGAAGAGCGATGTTGGCGACACATATCGTCCAGATGTGATTGTTAACCTGCCCGACAACAAACATATCATCGTTGATTCCAAGGTTTCTCTGATAGCGTACAACGAATTTGTCAATGCCGATACCCAGGAAGAGAGGGATAAATACCTGAAGCTCCATCTTCTTTCATTAAGAAACCATGTCAAACTCCTCAGTGAGAAAACTTATCAGAACCTGGAGGCTTTTGATACACCCGATTATGTTCTTCTTTTCGTTCCCATTGAATCGTCCTTCAGCCTCGCTTTGCAAACGGATGTTGATCTCTTCAACTTTGCATGGGAGAAAAATGTGGTGATCGTCAGCCCCACAACCCTGCTGGCAACCCTTAAAACAGTGGCTTCAATCTGGAAGCATGAAAAACAGACTCAAAATGCCATTAAAATTGCCCGCGAAGGAGGTCTGCTCTACGATAAGTTTGTCTCATTCCTGCAGGATCTCGAGAAAATCGGGAACCAGATCGATACAACGAAACGGATTTATGATGAGGCCCACAAGAAATTATCGACCGGCAGCGGGAATATTATCGGGAAAGTAGAAAAATTAAAGGAAATGGGAGCCAAAGCCAGTAAAGAGATACCCAGGTCACTTCTTGAGAGGGCAGAGGAGGATGATGCCTGATTTTAGATTTTAGATTTACGATTTTAGATTATGAAGAAAGAAGAATATATCTATGGGATACGGCCGGCGATAGAAGCGATAAAGTCCGGGAAAGAGGTTGAGAGGCTTTTCATACAAAAAGGGTTGAAAGGTGAACTCTTCAGAGAACTCTTCCATTTAGTTACAGATCTCGAGATCCCTTTCCAATTCGTTCCGGTCGAAAAACTAAACCGGCTCAGCAGGCAGAACCATCAGGGTGTTATCACTTATCTTTCCGAAATTACTTACCAAAAACTTGAGGATCTGGTACCTTTTGTCTATGAACAGGGCCGGGTTCCTTTATTTCTGATCCTCGACCGCATTACTGATGTCCGTAATATCGGGGCTATTGCCCGGACTGCCGAATGTGCAGGGGCCGACGGTCTTGTAATTCCTGCAAAAGGATCTGCGAGGATCAACTCCGATGCTATAAAAACTTCGGCCGGAGCGTTATATAAGGTACCCGTTATCCGGAGTGATAATGTAAAGGAATCCATCCATTTCCTTAAGAACAGCGGATTGAAAATCATCGCAGCCACAGAGAAAGCTGGCAAACCATACACTGAAATGCTCTATCATGAGCCACTGGCACTGATATTGGGATCTGAAGGAGAAGGAATTTCGGAAGAATATCTGAAGCTATCCGATGGAACGATCAGGATACCCGTTTCCGGTGAGATCGGGTCTCTGAATGTTTCAGTAGCGTGCGGGGTTCTTCTCTATGAAATCATCAGGCAACGAAAAATAAATTCCTAAGGACACATGAAGTACATTCTGAAATTTACTCCGGAAATCATTCTTCTTATTTATCTGTTCTTTTTTTTCGAATTTAAAGATCCTTACCGCGAATGGGATCGTATCATCAACAGCGATGGAAAAGGTTATTATGCCTATCTGCCTGCCATTTTCATCTATCATGACATGCAGTTCAAGTTTGTAGAACATTATGAAGCCAAGTATTATCCATCCAACAGATCGGTTTTTAAAGAGTTCCGGAATAAAATAGGTGAAAGGAATGTGGATAAGTATTTTCCCGGAATGGCGATTATATGGCTTCCTTTCTTCCTTTTTGGACACCTCCTGGCATATCTGGAAGTTTATCCCATGGATGGATATTCCCTGCCCTATCAATTTGCCATAGCAATATCGGCCTTGTTTTTCCTTTGGCTTGGAGCCCGTTTACTAAAAAAGCTCTTATCCCTTTTCGGGGCGGATGATCGAACGGCAGCTTTTATAACCCTGACCATATGCCTGGGAACAAATCTCATTTTTTTTAGCATCGTGGAAGCTTCCATGACCCATGTTTATTCATTCACACTTATTATCGGATTCTGTTTTACGGTTTATAAATTTTTTCATGACTACCAACCAAAATGGTTCGTGCGATCTCTTTTACTCTTTACTCTCATTTTCTTAATCCGGCCGACCAACGGACTTATCCTCCTGCTGGTTCCCTTCCTGGCCGGAAACCTGAAGATATTTTCTGCTTCATTCAGGAAGGTTTTTCATGATAAGATCACGCTCCTTTGGGGTTTCATTCCATCCTTGATCCTATTAAGTATTCCATTTATCCTTTGGAAAATACAGACCGGCAATTGGTTTGTTTATTCCTACGGACAGGAAAAACTTGATTTTTCTCAGCCAAACATGTTGAGCATCCTGTTCAGTTATAACAGGGGATGGTTTGTATATACACCGATTGCTTTCATTTCATTATTCGGTTTCATCGGGGTTCTCAAACAAAATAAATTCAGGTTTTTATGTCTCCTGATCTTTTTATTGGCCTTTATATATACCGTTTCTTGCTGGTGGGTTTGGTATTATGCATCCAAATGTGGACAACGGATTTTTGCAGATATCTATGTGGTTGTTGCACTGCTGTTGCTTTTCCTTTTTCAGTCGATCCGTCAGAAAATATGGAGAAAAACACTTTCGGTCTTCATCATATTACTTATCGGATTGAACTTGCTGCAACACTACCAGCAAACCAGGTGGATTTTCCCTCCGTCCATCATAACCGGGCAAATTTTCTGGGATTCATTTTTCAGTCTTCACCAGAAAGCCAGGGTTTACCTGCCGGCTGAAGGTATAACAGAGAAGAAATCCTATCAAACGGGCCTGGAAGATGATGAAGGTTGGATGAATTCCACAACAAGAAACAACTCATTTTCTTATCATGGGGTCTGGTCTTCGAAAATTGATCAACAGTATCCCTTTGGAATCGGAATGGAAACCGGAATTGATTCGATGTTTGTAACCGATAACCGGATAGTTTTGATCAGTGGATGGATTTTCACCCCGAAAGAACGAACAGAATCAAGCCTTGTCGTTGATTTCCAGGCCGGAGGCGTAAGTAAGAGCTATAATCCGTTCTATCTGGAACATTTTGCTATTGTTGATAAGTGGACCTATTTTGAAAGTGCTTTTTATGTTCCCAGGAACTTGCCTGAAAAGTCTTCAGTAAAAATCTACTTTTTCGATCCTTCACCTTTCATTCCTCTCTTTATTGATGATCTGAAAATTGATTTTATCTCCTTGAAAGACGAACCCGATTATAAAAAAATTGAAGGTGTTATCCTCCCGTTTCAAAACCCATGAATAATGACCTAATGACCCAATGACCTAATGACCTAATGACCCAATGACCTAATGACCTAATGACCTAATGACCCAATGACCTAATGACCCAATGACCTAATGACCTGAAATCATGTATATCATCAAAATTCAGGGGACAAATAAAATTCCGGATTATATTCAGATCAGGGATGAGGATTTTACCCTGATGGCTTACTTCAAAGTCTCAAGTCCGAAGACCGCGCTTGCACGTTGTAACCTTCTTGACAAAATGGATGTAATCCTGAAGATTGCCCGGGACCTACCTTACGGACAAATTAAAAAACTGGATTTGTGAACTTCTAAAATAAGGAATGATTAATTTTACCCACCATTAACCGGATTATGTCATGACAGGTGACCGTATCATTGAGCTCGACAAAGTTTCTGTTTATCATAACGAAAACCTGATTCTGGCTAACGTGAGTCTTTCCATAAGCAAGGGGGAATTCGTCTATCTGATAGGAAAAACCGGAAGCGGTAAAAGCAGCCTTCTTAAGACCATATATGCTGAATTACCTGTAAGGATGGGTATTGCCCGGGTGGCTGGATACGATCTCCGGATGATCCGTATCCATGAAGTCCCTTTTCTTCGTCGAAAATTGGGAATCATCTTCCAGGACTTCCAGCTTCTTATGGACCGATCTGTAAACGAAAACCTGCTTTTTGTCATGCGTGCGACCGGATGGAAAGAGAAACGGCAGATGCAAAAACGGTTACTGGAGGTCCTTGCGAAAGTTAATCTGGGAAATAAAGGACCAAAAATGCCGCATCAGTTATCAGGCGGCGAACAACAAAGAGTAGCCATTGCACGCGCACTTGTTAACGATCCGGAAGTGATCCTGGCAGATGAACCCACGGGAAATCTTGACCCGGAGAGCTCAGAAGGGATCATCAGCCTGCTGATGGATATATCAAAGACGGGTCGTGCCGTGGTGATGGCAACACATAATTATACTTTTTTCGATAAATACCCGGCACGAACGCTGGTCTGTGAGCACGGAAAAGTAGTTCCCGTAACTAATCCCCCAGTGTGGCAACCATAACTGCCTTAATGGTGTGAAGGCGGTTCTCGGCTTCATCAAACACAATGGAAGCTTCAGATTCGAAGACCTCTTCGGTCACTTCAAGTCCATCAAGTTTATATTTCTTATAGATCTCGGCACCCACTTCCGTGTCTTTATTATGGAAGGCGGGAAGGCAATGCATAAACTTCACCTTCGGGTTACCTGTTGCTATCATCATTTTTGCATTGACCTGGTAAGGCAGCATCAGCTTGATGCGTTCATCCCAAAGCTCCTTTGCCTCCCCCATCGAAAGCCATACATCCGTATAAACGAAATCAACATTTTTGACGGCTTCAGCACGCTTCTCCGTAAGTGTGATTTTTGCACCGGTTTGTCTGGAAATCTCTTTGCATTTTTTCACCAGCTCCTCATCAGGCCAGAACTTCTTAGGAGCAAAAGCCCTGAAATCCATTCCCATCTTGGAGGCACCGACCATCAGTGAATTGCCCATATTATTACGGGCATCTCCGCAATAAACAAAAATAATGTCATGCAATGGTTTTTCCGCATGTTCCAGCATGGTCATGAAATCGGCCAGGATCTGGGTCGGATGGTATTCATTGGTCAGGCCATTCCAGACAGGAACACCTGAATATTTCCCCAACTCTTCAACAATGGCTTGTCCAAATCCCCGGTATTCAATTCCGTCATACATCCTCCCAAGCACGCGTGCCGTATCTTTCATGGTCTCCTTCTTACCGATATGTGAACCATCAGGACCCAGATAGGTGACCCTGGCTCCCTGATCAAAGGCGGCTACCTCGAAAGCACACCGGGTCCTTGTAGATGCTTTTTCAAAGATCAGGGCAATGTTTTTCCCTTTAAGCCGCTGTTGTTCGGTCCCTGCATACTTTGCTTTTTTCAGATCGATGGCCAGGTCCAGTAAAAACTTGATCTCCTGTGGCGTAAAATCCAAAAGCTTGAGAAAATTGCGGTTTCTTAAATTAAATGACATAGAATAATGGATTTTAGATTTACGGTTTTAGATTTACTATTTTTAGATTTCGTCTTATTGAAAGCAAATCCGGATACAAAAATAGAAATTTTCATTTCACCATTTCGCTACTTCAATACTTCGCTACCTGAACATCCTTTCCGGAAGGCCTTTGATAGGCTTTTAGACCAAAATCCGGTAGGATGGCAAAAATATGTTCAAATAACCGGGCCTGGAATTCTTCAAACTCCTTCCAGTCAGGGGGAATGTAAAATAAATAGATTTCAAGAGGCAGGCCGAATTCTCCGGGCTGTAAGATGCGAACCATCAGGCTTGCCTCCGGATTGATGTTTGGTATCTTCAGAAGGTATCCCGAAAGATAAAGGCGAAAAAGTTCGAGGTTTGTTTCCGGATCTTTGTTTTGCAGTACCGTGTCAATGATATTATGTTTTTTTATGAGACTTTCGAGGCCCCCCTCATCAAGAAAACGGATGGTTCCGATGTCAATCAACAGGGAGCGTTTCAATCTTCTTCCCCCGGCCTGCCCCATGCTTCGCCAATTCTGAAACGAATCGGAAATCAAGGCATACGTGGGGATACAGCTTACAGAATTATCGAAATTACGTACTTTTACAGTTACGAGTGAGATGTCAATTACGGTTCCATCCGTATGGTACTTAGGCATCGTGATCCAATCCCCGATTTGAAGCATTTTATTGCTCGAAAGCTGCACCCCTGCTACAAAACCAAGAATGCTATCCTTGAATATCAACATGATAACAGCCGACATGGCACCAAGACCGGCAAGCAGGTTCATGGGTGATTGTCCCAGAATGATAGAAATCATTGATATGCCACCAATTACAAATGCAATAATCTTTCCGATCTGAATATATCCCTTAATGGGTTTGGATTCTGCCATTTCAAATTCGCCGTAGATATGATAGATGGCATTTAAAAACGAAACAATCGCCAACAAGATGATACATACAATGTATATCTTTAAGCCCAGCTCAATAAACTTTATCGCCTCAGGATGTTTGTAAACAGCCGTCTTAAGCGCGATTTCTAGAAGAATTGCCGGCAATAACAAGGCAAGGCGGGTAAATACTTTATGTTCATATAAATAATCGTCCCATTTATTTGCCGATCTCTCAATCAGGCGTTTGAGTACATGGTTAATGATAAATTTTGCAATATAATAAGTCACTATTGAGACTGCCAGAACAATAAAAAGGGTGGAGAAATCGACTATATAATCGGAAAAAGCAACCGAAAAGCCCCAATCGATCAACCTGGCCTGAAAACTGCTGCCTATATTTCCTGAGGTAACTTCGTGCATATCATTTCATGTTTGGTACGAGAATGTTTAATGACAGTGGATTGATCCGGATGGTCAGTTGTTTTCCGGTCTGTTTGGGATCTCCATCCAGATGAATGGTTTTCCCTTTTTTCCGGAATACCTGTACCTCCTTCGCCTGAATTATTTCGATGTATGGGGTCCTGTCAAATTTTTTCATAAATAAAAGGGGAGCGATGAGCACCGTTTTCCAGAATGGAATACGTCTCACAATACACACATCGATCAATCCGTCATCGATCCTCGCACCGGGATCGATTGATGTATTGTTCCCGAACTGACTTGAATTGGCAAAACTGATAAGCAATGCTTTTCTTCTGATGACAGTCCCGTCAATGATCAGTTTGTACTTCTTTGGTTTGTATGTCTTGTACGATCCCGTTGTAATTTTAAAATAAGTCAGGAAACCTCTTTTCCCTGCTTTTTCAAATTTCTTGGCGACGGATGCATCAAACCCCACTCCTGCCACGTTCACAAAAAGATCATCATTTAAAGTGGCTGTATCGATTTTCAACACCTTACCATTGTTGATGACTTCCAACGCACGTTTCAGATTCATCGGAATATCCAGATGACGGGAAAGCCCATTCCCCGATCCGGTCGGTATGATTCCCATGACCGTTTCTGTACCGACCAATCCCTGGGCTACTTCATTGACGGTACCATCTCCACCCACGGCAACCACGACATCTATGCCTTTTGTAGATGCCTCTTTACTTAAGATAGTAGCATGTCCCGGCTGCTCAGTATAAGAAATAGCATAGTGAAATTTCGACCGGTCCAGATGATCTGATACCAGCTGTTCTATATCTTTTTGCTTCCCAATACCGGAAACGGGATTTACAATAAATAGCAGTTTTTTTACCGATGGAGCAACATCAGACATTGGATATCCTGACTCTTAACAATAAAATCATTTCCGATTATAATTCTGCCCTGAACTCATTCAACTCCTCACTCCTCACTCCTACCTCCTCACTTAATTAATTGTCATTCTGTTCTCAATCACCCTGTTATTATATTGTTGAATGAATCCCTTGATAAAAAGCTCCAGATTCTCTTTCATGTGCCTGTTCTGAGTGATAATATTTTTTTGCTGAAGCGGGTCTGTTTTTAAATCAAATAGCGAAGTGCTGTTGCTCCCGTCAAATTCCAGATAATATCCATCCTTTATCAGTCCGTACAGGCCACTGATATAATGGATCGAAAAATGAGCCGTGACGGAATCAAACAGGTTGGTACCGAAAGCGATGTAATCCTTTTGATATCCAAGATAATCCAAAATCGTCGGCATGACATCCGTTTGTTGCGCAACCAGATTTGAACGACCTTTCAGATTGCTCCCTGGTTTATAAAATAACAAGGGGACTGCAACCTGACCAACATTGGTCTTGTAAAATGGATAGTATCCTTCAGATGTATGATCGGCCGTGATCACGAAAAGGGTATTTTCGAACCATTTCATGTGTCTTACCATTTGAAAGAACTCTCTTAAAGAATGATCGGCATACATGATGCTTTGCTGGATCGGGAGTTTACCTTTACGGAACACATTGGCATATTTCCCCGGGACATAATAAGGATGATGTGAAGAAAGTGAGAAGAAAGTAACCAGAAATGGTGGTTTGAATTCGTTGATTTTACTTGCCGAATACCTAAAGAATGCTTCGTCCCTGATTCCCCATTTACCATCATACTCCTTTTCATTGTTGTATTCCTTTCTTCCATAATAATGATCAAATCCCACCCCCTTCGAATAGGCATCAAAACCCATTGTGCCATTGGTTCCCCCATGGAAAAAAGCTGTGGTATATCCGAGGGGTTTTAATAAACCCGCAATACTGGTGTACTTATCAGCAGCATAATTAGACTGGATGAACGATTCATTCATCAAAGAAGGTATGCTTGAAAGAATCGCAGGAATGCCCTGGATAGACGTTTTTCCATTGGCATAAGCGTCGAAATAAAGTCCCTGTCGGATCAACGAATCCATAAACGGGGTAAATCCTTGGTAACGACCGTTTTCCAGGTCATGGTTCAATAATCCGATATGTTCTCTGGAAAAGCTCTCCATAATAATGATGAAGACGTTCATTTTCTGCAGTGAACATGATGGGGCTTTATGTACCGGATTGTAGATGGCAATCAGTTCTTTTTCTTTTTTAAAGTAACTTTCTTCCCGCAGCGATTCATGCCTGAAGGTCTTGGCGATGGCAAAGGGTGTATTCAATAACAAAGGCACATTTTTGGTTGTGGTATATTTCCCGGTTGTAACAAGGCTGATGGGCCTGAGCTGGAGCCCTCCCCGGATACCTATGATAGTCAGCACGGCAATAATAATAAAAAAGAAGAACTGGATCATGAAGTATTGTATCGCATTCCCTTTTGATTTTTTTCCAGTATCCCTGACTATAAACCGGCTTGCAAAGTATATCAGACCCGCAATAAAAAGAATCCACAGTAGCATAACATACCAGAAGTCTTTGATGAATTGAGGAATGAGCTTATCAAAATCACCTCCAACACCCAGATAATTGAATATGTCGGCGGTAGTTCTTTTCAGCGTAAAACGGAAATAGATTGAATCAATGAAATTTGCCATCAGGGCAACGGTATTGATCAGATAAAACCAGGCATTCGCAATCCCCTGGTAAATCTTTGTAAACCTGACCCTGAATGGGATGGCATTCATCAGAATGAAAGGAAGGTTAATGATCAGGACTGCTGAAATATCGAAGCGGAATCCTGCAATGAAAATCTTTAATCCCTCCACGAATGACAGGTCTGAAAAATATTCAAGGTTGAGAAGGTAAAAGAAAACCCTGGAGAGAAACATCAGTACAAGCGCAATCAGAAGCTTCAGCATCATGACTACCAGGATATTACCCTGAAACCGCTTTGAACCTTTCTTACTTCTTCTCTTTGAAGGTGTGCCTGCTCTTTTCTTCATATTCCTCATGCTGATCCGGAGAGCAAAAATAAGGTCAAAAGGTCAATTATCCTGAAATAGTTATAAAAAAACATTTTGTTTTTCAATACTATCGTCGTTGCCTGATAACCTTGTTGAACAGCACAATCCTTTCCTTTTCACCCATAACCCTGTGCTGGAAAGTTATTTTATCTATGATGAAATTCTCCTCAATCATACTTGTCTGCTGTTGAAGGGGGATAAAATGGAACATCCTCATAAGGTCATAAAATCCCTTAATTTGTAATCCCACAAAAGGATTCTCCTTGGTTAAGCCCCTGTTTTCCATGATTTGCTTACATCCCAATGTTAACAAGATTATTTTAGCGACCTTTAAATCCTTTCCAGGCAGTTTAAAAGCATCCTCTCGTGTGTACACCAAATATCCCACCTCAAGGAACCTTCGAGCTTTCTCCTGCATATATGCATAAGTTGCAGCGTTGGTGATCTCATCAACCTCAATCCCTTCCGGAAATCTCTTTTTCATGATAAGTATTTTTATTTTTTAAAACTTTTTTTATCACTGCACTGTGGCACCATGGCACAATTTCTCCCCCTCGCCTTCAGGAGAGGGGGCCGGGGGGGTGAGGTGTCATCTCCGAAAACCAATCCGTTGAACTGATGTCTGTAGATTCTCTTCGTTACAATATGAATACAATTCATCCAGACTTGGCGATGAGCCTTGAAGAACCTCTTTCATGATACACTTACGGGCGATATTTTCAATTTGTCCGCCGCTGAGGTTGAACCTGTCGGCAAGACGACTGGTTTCATCGTCGGTCAGGGAAGGGATTTTGTCCCTCCATATATGAAACCGTGATTCAACCGAAGGCTTTTCAAAACAGATTTTGTACAAAAACCTGCGCTCAAAGGCCTTGTCAAGGTTGCTGGCCATGTTGGTCGTGGCAATCAGGATCCCCTTCAGATCTTCCATCTCCTGGAGAATGATATTCTGGATCGCGTTTTCGGTCTGGTCAACGGAAGATTGGTTAGATTCCTTTCGTCTGCTGAAAATCCCGTCTGCCTCGTTGAACAGAAGAATGGGAGCAATCTCTTTAAGTTCTGTCTGGGCCCTGTATTTGTCGAAAACTTTCTTGATCAGCTTCTCTGAATCTCCAAACCACTTGCTTTTTGTTTCGCTGATCACCACCTGGTGAATATCCCGGCCTGTGCGGCGGGCTATCTGAAACACCGATTCAGTTTTTCCGGTTCCGGGGGCGCCATAAAGAAGGATAGCCACTCCATTGGGCATTTTCTTTTCCTCCAGACGAAGGGTCAGTCTTTTAAAATTATCGGGCTGAAGTACATTCTCCAGGAACTGAAGATTTTTCTGTTCCGTTTCTCTGAAAAAGAGCCGCTTATCAGGGATATCATGGAATGATATGAAACCTGGCTTTTTGTTTTCGCCTTTTTTTTCAAGAGCCAGTTTATCATTTGCGAATAATAGATCAATGCAACATTCCGTAAGGGAAATCATGCGGTCAGACCTGAAAACGCTCTCTTCAAGCGCTGCAAGGTCTTTCATCTGCAATTCGTGTTTACCTGTCAGCATCGATTTTCTGATTCCGATCTGGTCCTGCAGATCAGGAAAGATCGTTTTCAGCATATCAGGCAATTCAATCGAGTCGCTGCCCTGAACAAATCTGTATGCCAGATAACAAAGGATGTAAAGGGATGCATTTCCCAACTCAAGCTTTTTTATCTCCTGCACCAGCGGAAGGTGCTCGTTTGCGCACATCAATGTCTTGATGTCACGTTCCACCTCATCAAAACCATATATTCCATTAACCCGGTTGCTGAATGTATCATCGATATCCTGAAGCAGGGCATAATAATTATCCACCTTTAGTTCTTTAGCCACTATTTTAGTTCCCCTTAAGATGGGTTCAAAAAGATCAGGAAGCACATGGTATTTCCATCCCTGGGGGAACAATTTCCTGTAGCGTGATTCATCTATGGGCTCTTTTCTGATAAGGCTCATGTTTATCAAAGTATCAAAGTCTTCAATCCTGCAGCCGATGTTAATCGGACTACAGCTCAGATAGGTAGAAAGATCGTCAAGGTCAACACTGCTCCTGGTAAAATTGGCGCAGAAGATCAATGAAAAAATGGTTGCCTGGAAATCAGTGCAACCCAAATATTCTGCAATTGCAAGGATGCTTTGAGGCACTTTCTTCATCAGCTTCTCAAGAGATCCGATCTCATTGCCGGAGTCCATAATTGCCTGGAGATGCTGTACAATCGTTTGCGGTTTTTCAGTTTTAGTTTGCTTTGTTATGGGATTATTGATGCTTTTCCCTGTTTTTCTTCGTCTGATCATGGGAAATTCGTTTTTGTACTGCAAAAATCCTTCTGAAAGCCGCATTGTATCTGCGTTTGACAAATATTAACAATAAATATTCTCTTTAAGACTGATATTTTCTTAATTTGTACCTTTATCCTAATAATTCCTAATTCTTCACTCTTAATTCTTAACTGTTTTGCCATGCCCTTAAACAAAGAAGCCCTGATCCGCTACCGGGTGATCAACCGGTGCCTGGTCGATTATAAATATGTATCGAAGAACCGGTTGATGGCGGCATGCCACGACGCCCTGGATCATGAGATCGGCGAACGCACCCTCGAGCAAGACATCCATGAGATGAAGTACGACCGTCACCTGGGGTATGAAGCCCCTATTGAATACAGCAAAGAAAAAGGAGGCTATTATTATACCGAACCCGATTTCACCATCGACAACATTCCCATCAATGAAGAAGAACTGGAAGCCCTCACCTTTGCCGCCACCATGTTCGATCAGTACAAACACATCGGAATTTTCTCTACCTTTTCCGGTGCCGTTCAGAAGATCGTCGATGCGGTGAACATACGCAGGATATTGAAAGAATCCCCATCTTATCCCTTTGTGGAGTTTGAGAATGCCCCGATGATCAAAGGAAGCGAATTCCTGCCGGTCATCCTCAACGCCATCAAAGACCGGAAAGTATTGTCCTTTCTGTATCAACGTTTCGAAGCGCCAAAAGCTTACAGGCATATCCTGCATCCTTACTTTTTAAAAGAATACCGCAACCGCTGGTACCTTATCGGATATCATCATGAGCTGAAGGAAATCCGCACTTATGGTCTTGACCGTATCGTGAAGGTACAGGAAGAACCCGCCCTTGATTTTCAGGATACATGTTTCAATCCGGTCGAATACTTTCAATCTACGGTAGGCATCATCGTGCCTGATAACAAGCCTCAGCATATTATCCTCCGGTTTTCTGCTAAACAAGGCAAATACATCCTCACTCAGCCTATCCACGAATCGCAGGAAGTCATTGAGATTACCGCCGATTTTATCACCGTAAGCCTCGATATCGTACCCAACTACGAACTCTTTGCCATCATTCTTGGCTGGGGTGGCCAGGTGGAAGTTCTGGAACCGGGGGAAATGAGAGAAAAGATGAAGGAGATTTTGGAAGAGGCGCTAGGAATCTACATGAAAAAAAGCTGAAATATTATTTGGAAATAGTTGTCTGATGAGTTAACTTTGCACTGTGACTTTTAAACGGCAAAATGAAATACGCGTTGAACTTGGAAATAATATTTACAGAATATTTTCTTTCTTCGACAAAGGCAATTTAGTGGTGTTGGGTAACGCTTTCCAAAAGAAAACTCAAAAGGCGCCGAAAAAAGAAATTGAAAAGGCATTGACAATAATGAAGGAATACAATTATGAAAAAACCAGCAAATAAAAGCATCACAACATTGGACGAAATCCTCGACGCCAAGTATGGAAAACGAGGTGTATCCAGGCGTGAAAAATGGGAACAGGAGTTTGAAGCATTCAGAATTGGCGTTTTACTGGAAGAAGCCAGAATAAAACTCGGTATGACTCAAGAAGAGCTTGCTGAAAAATGCGGAACAAACAAATCTTACATATCGCGAATAGAAAATAATTCTACCGACATACGACTTTCGACACTGATGAAAATTATACAGGAAGGCCTCGGAGGGCATTTAACATTGACACTTCAGCTCTAAAAGAGGGATTCACATGATGAATGGCCCCGCCGCCGCAGCGGGAAAATAACCCCAGTTAGTGTTGGACATTCATCCCTCTGCTTAAATCTGCGCCCTTATCCGCGCAAATCTGCGAGAACCATAAAGAAATTACAATTGATTCAATCACCATTAACCTCGGCATCGTTCCCAACTATGAGCTGTTCGCCATTATTCTTGGATGGGGCAGCCGTGTGGAGATTCTGGAACCAGTTGAAATGAGAGGACAGATGAAGGGGATTTTAAAGGGGGCGATGGGGTTGTATTAAAATGTACCGTGGTAATTATCATATGGTATTGGAATTTTGTGCTATTTTTACTGATTGAGAAACAGTTTAGCAATAACCACCTATTCATACAACAGGAACACTTTTGATGATTTTTGGAATTCATAATGAACTTACGAAAAGCCTATTTAAAATACGCATTATAACTCAGCATCAAGTAGAGGCAAAGAGGTGATTTGTTGGCTTTCAAAAATAAGCCTGATAAGATATTTATTTGCACTTAAATTAACAATATGTCAAGCAGATATTATAACTGGAGAGAAGGAGATCGCTCAGAGCTATTAGCTGATTTTTTATTATCCGGAATTGGAATCTCAACTCCTGTAAGACGACAAGATGATGTTGGTTTTGATTTTTACTGTACAATTGGTGATCAGGAAAGAGGAATTTTAACTTTTGGATTTCCATTTATTATTCAAATTAAAAGCTCATCAAAGCCTAAAATTGTATCCTTTGGGACTGATAATCCGAAGGAATGGCGATTAGATCAAGTTGAATGGCTTTTTAGGAGTGAATTTCCAATATTTTTTGGTTTTGTTAATAAAAAAGCTATGAATATTGAAATATATGATTGCTCATCATTTAGCTACTCTCGAATTAGGAACAAACTGCCTGCTTTGGTTGAATTTCATGCCAGACAGGATGAAACAGACGAATCTGATATTAACAAACCTTCAGAAATTGCCATTGAAAATTGGAATAATGAATCAAGTGACGGAAAGAAATGTATTGTTGACTTAGGGCATCCAATTATTATCTTGTCAAATGCAGATTTTGAACAAGAAAAAATTATAAAAAAGAAAAAAGATCTTTTGAGACAAGCAGTTTCTGTACAAGCAACGAGTTTAATATTTTTCAAACAGGGGTTGGGCTATCTTAATTGGATTGTTAATAACAAAACTGATTATTTCATTCAACCTGGTTGGTCATATTTTACTCAAAATGATTCTCAAGGGACTATAAATACAATAGACCGAACTGGAGAGGCTTTAATTTCTATTGCTTTACATGCCAAAGTTAATGGACAGTCCAATATCTTGGATAGTGTAAAACCATTAATTAAATATATTGACACTAAGAAGATCCCCGATCAAATAAAAAAGAGTTATCCTGACATTTTTGATTAAAGTATTAGCACCTATTGAGCAATCTTAAAAAGAGACCTTTACAAAAAAACCAAAGTATGGAAAAGGAATTAAAAGTAAATCAAATTAGCCTGTATCGTGAGATAGCAAAAAATCTAGTAAATCCGTTAGAAGTAATAAGGGAAGCCGTTAGCAATGCACACGATGCCCAATCAAAAGAGATAATGATTAGAATTTATCGCGATTCTGATAATGTGTTTTGTATTGAAATTTCTGATGATGGAAATGGAATGGGCGAAAAAGAATTTGAAAGATTTTTTAATCTCGGCGATTCTCAAAAACTGCAAAATAATATTGGTCAAAAGGGATTAGGGACTAAAACATATTTTAGAAGTGCAGAACTAATTGTTGAATCGCAGCAGAAAGATACAAAAAAGCGTTTTAAAGCTGTTCTATCACAGCCTTGGGATAAATTGAATGAGAATGATTTACCTAAATATGATTTCATAGAAATGGATTACCAACCCGGAAAAGATGGTACAATTATTTCAATTCAGGATTATAAAATCGACCATCCTGAAAGATATTTCAATTTTGATACATTACAAGATTATATACTTTGGTATACAGCAGCAGGTTCTTTCAAGACTAAGTTTGCTGATAAAATTTTACTTCATAAGTATGTGCAAAATATTCATATATCGTTAAAGGTCTTTCTTCGAGACGAGATTAAAAATACTTTTAAAGAATTTGCAGGTATTCATCAATTTTCAGAACCAAATGAAAATCCATCTATTGATGTAAATAATGAAGAGAACCCTCGCTCTGATGATTATTGTAAGCATTTTGGTCCATTCCATAGAGAAACAACAATTGATGGAGAATATGTATCATTTCAACTATATGGTACTATATCTGGTATTAATAAAAGAAGGGAGATTTCTCATTTTTATCAAGGAGAGAAACAGAAGTCTCGGTTTGGGCTTTACTTATGCAAAGATTTTATACCCGTTGAAAATAAACATGATTTGTTAAATGACCCTAATTATCAACATTACCATTTATTGCTTAATTCACAAAGTTTTGATTTAACAGCCGATAGAAATAATATTTCGAATGAAGCTGATCCCAAAGTTATATGGGTACTTAATGAATTTGATACTATCTGGCGAAATCAAATAAAATCAGTAGCAGAAGAATCATATTTCAAAATCAGGGATGAAGAAAAAATTCAATACGATCAAAAGAAACGAATTAAAGAACTGGAAAATAGAAAAGAAAATTACAAAAATATCCAGTACTTAAGCGGCATAGATATTCCCATATTAAAAGTTCCAAATAATGAAGCCCAAGTTGCTATATTGTTTTCAGCACTTTTGGCAAAGCATCCAGATAAATTTAATGGATTGTCAATTGGACATTATTCAGATAAGTCAACAACTGATTTAATCTGTGAAAAAGCAGATAGATCTACATTATTAGTCGAACTGGAGTATTCGCTGCGTAATATTTTCAGGCATGGGCATGCTTTTGAAACCTTTGATTATGTTGTATGTTGGATTGTTGATTTGGAAATTAATGAATCTAAAAAAACCCCAGAAGGAGTTACACTAAAATTAACTAAGGCAGACAATAAATGGTTTTTAAAATATGGACCAAGTAAATTGATACCTATCATAGAATTAAAGCAGATTGTCGAAGAACTAAAAAAATAGTAGTTGCCAATAAGAAAGTCCTTTAGTACTCGCCTCCCTGTGCAAGTAAACTATACGCATTTCACATCAAATAGTTCAAGTACCAACTTGAATTCTTCATGCAAGTTTTCTGGCAGTTTTCTTTTCCAAGCACAAAAATATTGTTCCCAGCAGAGATCATCAGCATTCTCAATGAATTTCAAATATTGGAAAGCCTTCCATAAGTCTTCGTGCTCTTTAATGCAGTTATATATTTCTGAGGCTATCACCCTGTTATCATCACGTTTATAACGGTTCTTTTGAAGTTCTTGCACTCGTTCTCTAAACCATCCGCTAAATGAGGTTTGGATTTTCGAATAATTCAAAATGAAATCACCACAACTCTTTGCTTCTTGCCAATAGTCTTTTTTTATAAATGTGGGTGGGTGTTCTTTCCAATCATCGGCCATTTTGACAAAGGAATAACCCGATAAAAGTTCGGGAAGAGTTTCATCGAACCACCCATATTTTGTTCCTGGGTCTTCGCACCAGGTTAGATGGTGACAAAATTCATGCGAAAACTGCCCAATGTATTCTTTCCAGCATTCCCCTTGGACATTTAAGAAGATTAATCCACCCCAATCTTCACTTCGAATATATTTCGGAGGATTAGGGGAACAATTCTGGATAACCACATTTATTTGAGGAATTAAGTTGTTATCAAGATTACTAAAAGAATGCTGAATAACACCCTCTAAAACCTCAATGATATTTTCAATCTTTCCAGACCCCCAATTATGACTGGATATTTCAAATTTGTCATAGTGTGGGAAACGTATATTCATACAAATTCGTTTACAGTTTCATCCCTCTCATTCTTTCATACAATTCCCGCCAATCCTGTAAATATTTTCCTACTTCCATCCAGAAAGCCATAGACGGAAAAATGGTCCTTATGTTTTCATTGGTAGAGTTCATGTACAAAAGTAATCAATCAATGATAATGACAGTTTCACAGCCTCGCTATTGATGATAATGCTATTCCGAAGCGTGCAGCTTCCCCACCGCTTTATTTGCTAAAAAGTAATAAAAGTATATAATTATCTGCATCCTCCGCAGCCCATACGCTCTTCCAATGGGTTTTCCTGAACCATCATAAAGGTAATCCCCATCCAATCTGCCAATCTGTTTGCCCGTCCCGCTATAGAGATACTTCCCATCAACTCTCCCGATTTGCTTTCCGGCCCCGTCGTAAAAGTAATCTCCATCCACCCTTCCAATCTGCCTGCCGCTGCCGTCATATATTTTATCAGCATCTATTCTGCCAATCTGCTTCCCGGCGCCATTGTACACCCGGTTATCATCAAATCTGGCCACCTGCCTGCCAGCGCCATCATAAAAATACTGGCCAAACCCAAGGGATGAGATCAGCAGAAATAGCGGTAAAAATATGTTCCTCATTCGATATTGACATTTTGATTTCACAAAAATAAAACACCTGTCAGGATCGACCGGAATATACACACCTGTCATTGTACAGTTAGAATGGGATTTCATGGCCTGTTGTATAAACTAATTGCCTGTTTTTCTATTTTATTAGCGAGAATCTGTTTTGCTTTCATCCGGACGCTTACTATTCTCCATAAAAACCCGGACCAACTTCCTGTGCAAGTAATGAAGTTTAAGAAAATATAATTCAACGATGTGACTATAATATTCAAGTTTGGAGGAGGATGCAGCCCTATTCGTAAGGGTCAGCACATAATCAGCTCCGCCTGCCAGATCCAGATCTCCAGTGGCTTTTAACTGTTCAATAACGGTCCCAGAATCGATCGGCCTGCCATTTTTGTACATTGATGAACATGCCGCAAATACCCTTTTATGTTCTTCTTTAATGAATATATCCTCGTGTAATTTTAGAAATACTATTTCATGCAGGCGTGTATCTGACATAAGGGCTCCTAAAACGGCAGCCTCCTTTTCGATAGAGTGAAATTCGTTTCTTTCATATTCAATTGGATTGTCTGTTTCCATTTCCGACTTATCTGTATTTCCGGCAAAGATGAAAAGACAGGCCGTAGTGTATATGCGGACAAGTGTTCAACCTCAAGAAAGAACAAAACAAATGCCTTCAAATACCAAGATATTGCCTGAATGTGCTCCCACCGCAGATACACTGCGGCCGCCCGTTCTACCTTTACCTAAAAATTTCCATGGCTGCCACAAAATACTTGGTCAAATATTACATCGATTGGAATGATGGCACAGATCACAGGGGATCCTGCGGTTCAGAATGAAAAACCTGAAAAAATTTTTGACCAGCTTTACGAAAAGGTCATAACCGGCTCCATCACGGATGAAGAGATGTATGAGCCGGGTATGATCAATGAGATCTTCATAACAATTACAAAAAACAACCCGAAAAGATTGTCCCAAAACCGATCTGAATATGGTATACATAAACTCTGATCTTTATAATTACATTGAATCACCGCGAGCGCATTCCCCGCTTGCTGAGGGGTTAGCGAGCAAAAATATATATTCCTATGTGATCGAAGAATCCTCATAACTTGCCACGAGGTTCTTCAATCGGAGACATTATTGGCAAAGAGCCTTAATTTCGCCTGTATCAACAAAATAAAAAATCAATTATGGCAGCAATAAATCTTTTTCAACTATTAAATGGGAGAGTGTTTAGAATTCCTGATTACCAGAGAGGTTATACATGGGGAGAAAAACAATTAATCGAATTGTGGGACGATATTGAAGAAATTCAGCTGGTAAACAATGATTATAGCAAACACTATACGGGTACAATTTTCTTAGAAATAATTTCACCGCCTCAACATGAAAATTGGTTTTCAGGGGTCACATTTTATGATGTTGTTGATGGGCAACAAAGATTAACTACCATTAGTATTTTGCTTTTTGAACTGCTGAAATTAGCAGAAAATGGTCACAGTGGAGAAAGTAAAGAGGACTTATTTAAAACATACATAAAAAAGACAAATGCCTCTGGAAATAGCACGATTTATAAGTTTTGTTATGCAGAAACCGATAGAAATTGCAATTTTTTGAAAAAGTTCATTTTTGAAGACGATTCAATTATTTCAGATGATAGCATCAGAAACCTTTATACAAAAAACCTAGACTTTGCAAAACAATTCTTCTCGGAAAAGCTGGGCAATTTGAATTATGAACAAAGAGAAATTCTTTTTAGAAAATTAACAATGTCATTACTTTTTGATCTCCGTCCCATTGAGAAGGATTTAGATGTACAAGTAGTGTTTGAGACAATGAATAATAGGGGTAAACCCTTATCAACACTGGAAAAACTTAAAAATCGACTTATATATTTATCTGATAAACTTAATGTTTCTACTGAGGATAAAGCCAAACAAAGAAAAACCATTAATGATGCTTGGGGTAAAATATATAATTGTCTTGCTCAAAATCCTGATATTTTTTTAGACGAAGACGTATTTCTTTCCGCACATCTATCTCTTTATAGAAAGCCAAAAGATGCGGTTTTTTCAGAAAAACTTGCTGAAGAAAAAGTGTTTAAAATGTTTTGCAATAAGTCTGAAAAGTTTGATAAAGATGACAGTGGAGATAAAGAAGAACCCGTCAGTTTTGAAAAAATCAAAGACTATATAATTACGTTATCAAATTCTGCTCCGGTTTGGTATAAAATACATGATTCAAATTCTAAATTACTGAAAAAGATTTTATTACTTGATGGAAGCAAGGAAGTGAAGGTTTTCCTTTTAGCCTTGTTTTTAAAAATTGATGATAGGGATTCAATTGAAAAGGTTCTATTAAAGTTAGAACAAATTCTTTTTAGGAATAGAATTCCGGGAATAGGAGTTGTTGATGAAAGAACCTTAGCTTCATGGAGTCGAGACCTTTACCTTGAAGATGACAACATTGAATGGCTTAATGTTAAGTTGGACGAATTATTGCAACAACCCCTTTCTAAAGATAATCTAATTCAATCATTGAATAACTTATATACTTATGAAAGAGGCCCAAAGGGGTTTCACAGATGGAACGCCTTAAAGTATTTTTTATTCGAATACGAAGATCATCTAAAAGAGTTTGCCAAAGAAACGGATGACAAAGTAAACCTAAATGATTTTGAATTGACAACCATAGAACATGTTATGCCTCAAGAATATTCTGAGAATTGGAAAGATGTCATAGGTGATTTTACATCTGGTCTGGAAGAAGACAAATCTAAAGTTGCTGTTAAAGTATTAATTAATTCCATTGGCAATCTTACTATCTTAAAAGACGGAAAAAACTCATCACTTGGTAATCGAAGTTGGCTTGATAAGAAGAATAGATTTATTACCGGCTCATATAATGAAATAGCTATTAGTCAAAAACATAACTGGACAAAAAAGGAAATATTTGAAAGAGGACTTGATATGCTTATTTTCCTGCAAAATAAAGTCAATGGCTTGAAGTTTAATGATGATGAGTTGGATAAAATCCTTTTTTATCAAGATTATATTATCGAGAGGATAAAAAGTTAACAATCAATTCATTATGATCAAATAAATGCCCGAATTAACCCTCTAATCCCGCATCTATCGCACGCTCTGATATCTTCAATTAGTTTTTTGATCGTCGTCATATTATTTTTGTTTTGATACTTTTAAACTCTGATCACCTCACAGCTATACAGCACGTCCGGGAAGGTTCTTGAACTTTTTATAATGTATTCACATCAACTAAATATTTTATCCATGAATAAGGTTTCCGTGTTTTCAAATAATTGAAATCATCCTGGTTAGTATATGCCTCCATTTCAAAGGAAATAGACAGGTAAGCAGATGTTCTCGGTTTAAACATTCTTCTAAGGAGAAATTATTCTCATGGATTATTCATCTCCACCCCAAAACTCCCTTTTATAAAGTGAAAATAATTTGCTTGTTTTCTCAGAAAGCAACCGTTGTTCCTGATGCCGTTCCATGATCTCATATAAATCGGGATTGTAAAAATCTGGTTCAGAATCATCTCCGGGTGCATTAAATAACTCTTTTGAGAAGGTTTCAAATGCTATATCCTTTTCATCCGCTGCAAATTCTATTATTCTACGGAATGTCCATGCCTCAAAGTATTCGTAATCCCATTCTTCAACAGCCGATGCATGCAAAACTGCCATTTCTTTGATAAACACTACGACTTCTTCAAATTTGATCGTCGACATAAAATTCAGCTTTTTATTTTTTTCAACAAATTTAATCAGGCATGCCGCATTCTATCTGCGGTCAATAACCGGAATGCATCCGCCGATAAAAAATTAAGATATTTCCTGAATGTGCTCCCACCGCATGTTCACTGCGCCCTCTTGGTCTATTTTTGCAAAAAAACTTTATGGCTGCTACAAAATACATCGTCAAATATTATATCAATTGGAATGACGACACGGTTTCAGAGGGGATCCTCCGTTTCCGGATAAAAAACCTGAAAAAAATATTCGACCGGCTTTACGAAAAGGTTATCACCGGCTCCATCAAAGATGAAGAGATGTATGAGCCGGGAATGATCAATGAGATCTCTATCACCATTATAAAAAATCATCCGGAAAAAACTATTTCAAAATCAATCTGAAAATGATCTTTACAAAATATGATCTTCGTTTCTCCCTTGACTGGGAAAATGGAGGAACCCTGAACGGGGATATGGATTTTATAGAGGATGACCTGAAAGAGGTTTTTAGTCAATTGTATACCGAAGTAGTCGAAGGATCGTTGATAGATCACGCTCCCGGGGACATCCCCGAAAAGCCTGAAATTATCAATGAAATCAGTATCAGAATCGTGAAAAAGAGGGTCAAAGCGACTCAAATCAAAAACCCGGAATCTGGTGTGGATTGATAAAGAATATCTCCCGAGCAAAATTTTCAATCTTACGCTAAAAAGTTATTAAAAGTTAGGTTTATTTTATATCTTTGTAATACTGCATTAAATTCTTTTAAGGATAGGGCACCAAATGGCACGAATCGGGAAAAATAGTTTAACCAGAGGGCTTTCCGGGAAACTGGGAGGTCAGCTGGTTTTTCAGAAAAACGGGGTTGTCCGTTCCTTACCAGATCCTTCCAAACTAAAATGGTCGAAACCCCAGCTTGAACACCGCAGGCGGTTTGAGCTGGCCAAAAACTTTGCCCGTGCCGTGCTGGCCGACCCGGAATTAAAGATCCTTTATCAATCCAGAGCAAAAAAAGGAATCGGAGCTTACCAGGTTGCCATTTCCGAATTCATGCGCAAGTACGGGCTCACGTAAAACCCCGATTTCAGATACCGGTTCTCAGAGAAATCTTACAGAAGAGTTAGAGAAGCCTTAGAAGAGTTCAGTAAGACAGTTATTTATTAACGCTGTGTATAACGTAATTCGCTTATTATGAAAAACCTCTCAAAATCCGGATTTATCCGGGGGCTTCAGTGCATGAAATCCCTTTACCTACATTATTATAACCCCGAATTACGTGATGAGACCAGCGAATCTCAAAAGCACCTGTTCGACACCGGCCACAATGTGGGTTTTCTTGCCCAGCAGCTCTTCCCGGGAGGGATCGATGCCAGTAATGGAGAACGGGGAAACTATGGTGAGGCAATTTCCAGGACCCTCAGCTTAATCCAGGATATACAAGAGGTAATATATGAAGCTGCCTTCAGCTACCGGGGCTCCCTTTGCTACCTCGATATCCTTGTCCTTGAGGAGGGGGGATGGGTTGCTTATGAAGTAAAGTCGTCAACGGAAGTCAAGGATTACCATATTATGGATGCAGCCTTCCAGTATTATGTAATTACAGGTTCCGGTCTTCCTATTAAAAAGATTTTCCTTGTTCATGTCAACAACCAGTATGTTCGGAAGGGAAACCTTGACCTGAATGAATTTTTCACCATCGTGCCACTTACCGATGAGGTGCTGGCCTTGCAGCCGGAAATCCCTGTCCGGTTAAAAGCCATGCAATCCATGTTAGAAGCAGGGAAAGAGCCGGAGATACAAATCGGTCCCTATTGTGCCAAACCCTTTGCCTGCGATTTTATGAGTCATTGCTGGTGTGAAGTGCCGGAATATTCAGTGTTCGATATTTCCGGATTAGGTGTAAAAGCCTTTGATCTTTATGAAAAGGGGATCGTGGAAGTAAAAGATGTACCTGATGATTTCCCTCTTTCCGTAAACCAGCGCATGCAGGTGATTGCCGAACAAAGGGGTGAAACCTTTCGGAACGACGAAGAACTGTCGGCCTTCATGGCGAAACTTGTTTATCCACTATATTTCCTCGACTTTGAAACAATCATGCCGGCTGTACCCCTTTACGACAATTGCCGGCCATACCAGCAGATCACATTTCAATACTCCCTCGATAAAAAGTCAGCCCCGGGTACCGATGGTTCAACCGAACACTTTGAGTTTCTTGGAACGCCGCCTGCCAACCCCCGGCCGGATCTCATTCGAACCTTGGTGGACCAACTGGGAACCAACGGCAGCATAATCACCTGGAACGTTTCCTTCGAGAGGTCAAGACTCAATGAATTAGCCAATGATTTCCCGGAATTCAGGACAAAGATCGAAGCCATAACAGAACGCCTGGTCGATCTGATGGTCCCATTCAGAAAGAAACACTGGTATAAACCTGAAATGAAAGGTTCATATTCCATCAAAAAAGTGCTGCCTGCCCTGGAATCAGAACTCTCCTATGGCAATCTCGAGATCCAGGAAGGCGGCGCTGCAAGCCTTATTTATGAAAGCCTCTATACCGACCCCGACCCGGAATCGATTCTCAAAAAGCGTGCTGACCTCCTTACCTATTGCGGGCTTGACACCATGAGCATGGTGAAGATACTGGAAAAACTTTGACAATGATGATTTCTTTAATAAGCAATCAGCAGTTTACCAGCTGTTTCACCTTCTAGACACAACCCCACTGAATAATTCTTCCTTTTCCATATCACCATTTGCCTCAAATCCGGATTAAGCAGAAAATCGGATTGCTATTATATATCAAATCCATTACCAACAAGTAAAATACCTGATTTTTTTCTACTTTTGCTGTTAATCCAATCACATTAAAGAAATTGTACTATGGCTGAAATTGCTACAACCGGTAACAAAGGTAAAGGCGTAAGGTCCGATTGCTTTATCACACTTGAACTGACCAGTCAGGGAGGGATCCAATTAAATGTAGATTCCAGAGTGGCGGTCATGTACGGGGAGGTAATCAAAAATCAAGTTCTGGATATTCTCCGGTTTTTTGAGATCAAAAATGCCATTCTCAAAGTGGAAGATTCGGGTGCTTTACCTTTGGTCATTGCAGCCCGTCTTGAAGCAGCAATCAAGAAACTGTTGAAAACGGAAAAGGAATATCTTCTTCCGATGCTTCCCGAAAACCAGTATCATACAGCCCCGGACCGCAACCGTTTTTCACGGTTATACCTGCCGGGTAATTCACCAAGTTTGATGATCAATGCTGGGATTCACAAACCCGATGGCGTTATCCTTGATTTGGAAGATGCCGTGGCACCTGATAAAAAGGACGAAGCCCGTTATCTGGTTCGAAATGCCCTCAGGGGGATCGATTTTTACGGTTCTGAACGGATGGTTCGGATAAACCAGGGTGAACGCGGGCTGGAGGATCTGGATTACCTCATTCCTCACAACGTGAACCTTATCCTGCTTCCTAAATGTGAAAAACACGAACAGGTGAATGGGATAAATGATAAAATTAAAAAGATACAAAAACAACACTCATTGACCGGTCCTGTCTGGATCATGCCGATTATTGAAAGCGCATTGGGTGTTTTAAACGCTTTTCCCATTGCCAGTGCAGCTGATAATGTCGTTGCCCTGGCCATTGGATTGGAAGACTATACCGCCGACCTCGGGACACGGCGGACTGATGAAGGTACTGAAAGCTTTTTTGCCCGGAGCATGATCGTCAATGCGGCACGGGCAGCCGGCCTCCAGCCCATTGATTCGGTATATTCCGATGTGAGCGATATGGAAGGCCTCCGCCAGAATGTGCTTCGTTCCAAGGCAATGGGTTTCGACGGAATGGGTTGCATTCACCCGCGTCAGATCAGGGTCATCCATGAAACGTTTGCACCCTCACCGGAAGAGATTGAAAAAGCGCGTAAAATCGTCTATGCTTTTCATCAGGCACAGGAAAAAGGTCTCGGTGTGGTGTCACTGGGGACGAAGATGATCGATCCTCCTGTTGTGAAACGAGCTTTGAACACCATCAATTTAGCAGTAAAAATGAACAAACTTGCAGAAAACTGGAGGGAAACCTATGACCAAATATGATAAACTCGTGACCAATGCTGCGGGACGGATTGTCCCGACGGTAATTAATGATAAGCCAGCCACTCCATATATGGGAATTGGTAAATATAAACCCGTCGGACACAGGGCTGCTCCGGAAATAACAACCTGTGCCGATTTTCCGGCCGATGGAAATAAAGTGGTTGCCGGTTTAAAAGAAGCCCTTGTTAAAGCCGGATTGAGAGACGGGATGACGATATCTACTCATCATCATTTCCGGAATGGGGATCTTGTGGCTACCCAGGTTTTTGATATCGCTCATGACATGGGGATAAAAAACCTGATGTGGTTCCCCTCCGCCTCCTTCCCTTGCCATGAACCCATGACTAAATACCTTGAAGACGGTACCATCCACCATATCGAAGGAAGTATGAATGGCGCTCTCGGGAGATTTACATCAGAAGGCAAAATGAAAGGGCTTGGCATTCTCCGTTCTCACGGAGGACGATACCAGGCAGTACAGGATGGCGAGGTTCATATTGATATTGCGGTTATTGCAGGTCCTACCGTCGATCCTTTCGGAAATTGCAACGGGGTGAATGGTCCTGCAGCTTGCGGCCCTCTGGGATTTGCCCTCGCTGATGCACAGTATGCTGACAAAGTAATTGTTGTGACTGATAACCTGGTCCCTTTCCCCTGTATCCCCTGGCAAATCCATGGCAATTATGTCGACTTCGTCGTTGTCCTCGACAAGATTGGTATCCCTGAAAAGATCGTTAGCGGAACAACAGAGGTAACAAAAAGTCCCGATCGCCTTCTCCTTGCCGAATGGTCAACCAAATTCTGCGATGAAGCCGGACTAATCTATGATGGCTTTTCTTTTCAGGCTGGTGCCGGCGGCACTGCCCTGTCCATTGGCATTTATTTTGCCGATATCCTGCGGGAACGCAAGTGGAAAGCACGCTTCGCCCGCGGGGGAAGCAACAAATATCTGGTCCGGATGCTCGAAGAAGGCCTGGTGGAATACATCCTCGATGGACAGACATTCGATCTGGATGGTGTGCGTTCTATGCGTGACAATACCCATCACGTCTGGACAAGCCCCTTTACAAGCTATAATTACCACGGGAAAGGAAACTTTTCATCCCTGGTCGACGTGGTGATCCTCGGCGCAACTGAGGTGGATGTGAATTTCAATGCCAACGTGGTTACCCATTCCGATGGTTATCTTTTACATGGCATAGGCGGATGGCAGAATACTTTATTCGGTAAATGTGTGATCCTTCCCGTTCCTCTTTTCCGTGACCGCAACCCCGTGATCCGGGATGAAGTTACCACCCTTTGTGGACCGGGCGAATTGATTGATGTCATCGTGACAGAGCGGGGCATTGCGATTAACCCCCTCCGCACCGATCTGATTGAAAAAATGAAAAACTCATCCCTGCCCATAAAAAGTATTCATGAACTCAAAGCGGAGGCTGAAAAAATTTGCGGACCTCCCGCTAAACCGAAATTCAGCGATGAGATCGTGGCCGTTGTCAAATGGGTTGACGGTACGGTACTCGATTCCATCAGACGGGTGATTGTATAATCTGTAACGGTTGACCATACATCAGCTACTTCTGAAATACTGGGGATTTACTGAATTCCGTCCCCTTCAGGAAGACATCATCCAATCCGTTCTCGAAGGGAAAGATACCCTTGCCCTTCTTCCAACCGGAGGTGGAAAATCTTTGTGCTATCAGGTCCCTGCCCTTGCCCGTGAAGGCTTATGCCTTGTCATCTCACCCCTTATTGCCCTGATGAAAGATCAGGTGGACAATCTTAAAAAAAAGGGGATTAAGGCGGTTGCAATCCACTCAGGAATGCACCGGAATGAAATCGGCATTGCACTCGGAAACTGCAGGTATGGCGATGTCAAGTTGCTTTATCTCTCTCCGGAACGTCTTGCTTCTGAAGAAATGAAAGAGACGCTCCGACTTCTCCGGATAAACCTGATCGCAGTAGACGAGGCTCATTGTATCTCACAATGGGGCTATGATTTCCGTCCCCCTTATTTAAAGATTGCTGAAATCCGTCCGCTTTTCCCCAACATCCCGGTCCTTGCGCTTACCGCTACGGCTACAACAAAAGTCGTTTCAGACATCCAGGATAAGTTGGGATTTAAGGCCGGGAATGTCTTTCGTAAAAGTTTCGGACGAAAAAACCTGATCTATATGGTCATCCGGGAGGAAGATAAACGTAAACGCCTCCTTACCATAATCAGAAAGATAAAAGGAGCAGGTATCGTTTATGTCAGAAACCGTCGGCACACGAAGGAAATAGCAGAGTTACTGAAAAAAAACAAGATTAATGCCGACTTCTACCACGCAGGTTTGGATCAGAAAACCCGGGAGCTGCGGCAAAATGCATGGATTGCTGAAGAGTCACCGGTCATTGTTGCCACCAACGCTTTCGGTATGGGTATCGATAAACCGAATGTCCGTTTTGTGATCCATCTCGATCTTCCCGATAGTATTGAAGCATATTTCCAGGAGGCCGGACGGGCAGGAAGAGATGAACAAAAAGCCTATGCGGTTTTGCTGGTTGAAAATGCTGACATCATTAATGCCCGTCATAACCTGATCGTCTCCTTTCCGGAACCCAGTACGATTCAATCGGTGTACCAGGCACTCGGGAACTATTATCAAATCCCGGTTGGTGGGGGAAAAGAACAGCAATTTGAATTCGATCTTTCCACCTTTTCTGATACATATCAATTTTCATCCGTTGTTGCCTTCAATGCCCTTAAATTCCTTGAAAAGGATGAATATATTTTTCTGACGGATACGGTGTACAATCCCTCTCGTCTTTTTATCAAAACAGATAAAGAAACCCTGTACCGGCTCCAGGTGGAGAACGAGTTTTATGACCGGCTAATTAAGACGATCCTTCGTTCATATAGTGGTGTATTCAGTGATTTCGTGCGTATCAGTGAACAAGAGATCAGCCAGCGTTTACAGATAAGTGCGGAAGATGTCGTTCAACATCTCAAACGTCTTGAAAAACTCCAGATTCTGGATTATCAGTTACAAAGCGAAAAACCCCTGTTGGTTTTCACTCCGGAACGGCTTGACATGAAAGACATCCGGATCTCACAGGAAAACTATAACAACCGCTTGAAAGAAGCAGAACACCGGATCGAAGCCATGATCAGGTACGCAGAGTCCGGCCATAAATGCAGGAGTCAGCTGTTGCTGGCTTATTTCGGTGAATGTAATACCCGGCGTTGCGGTAATTGTGATGTTTGTATTGAACGAAATAAGATTACCTTGAACGAGATTGAATTTGACGATATCGTAAGCCGAATCCGTCCGCTGCTTAAATCAGGCGCGTTAACCATGGAAGAAATAATCCGTGCTGCTGAACAAGTTCAGGAAGACAAAGTCATACGGGCAGTACAATGGCTTGCGGATAACGAAAAAATAATGTTGGATAAGGACCGAAAATTCAGATGGAATAATAAAAAATGAATTCGTAAATCTAACATCGTAAATCTAACATCGTAAATTGTAACTTGTATCTATGTCACCAAAAAACCATTCCATCGGTTATGACGACCTTCCCTTCTGGTCTGCCCCGTTCGGCATTGCCTTGCTCGATAAAGTAACGATGAAAGCCAATATGAACGTTTTGGATATCGGCAGCGGAAGCGGATTTCCCATGCTTGAGCTGGCTGAAAGGCTTGGCAAATCATGTATGGTGTACGGACTTGATCCCTCCGGGGATGCAATAAGGATGATCAACGAGAAAAAAACGGTCAGACGAATCGAAAATACCAGGGTCATCAAGGGATTTGCAGAAGAAATTCCTTTTCCGGATGGATATTTCAACTTAGTTGTTGCCAATAACGGAATAAACAATGTTACCGATCAGGAAAAGACTCTTTCAGAGTGCCGTCGGGTAAGCGATCGGGAAGCCCAGATGCTGATTACTGTTAATCTCCCACGTACCATGATTGAGTTTTATGACATCTTTAAACACACTTTGATCGAAAAAGGCTTAAATGAAGAGGTTCAGAAGATGTATGACCATATTCATAACAAACGAAAATCGGTCGAATACCTGAAAGAACTCATTGAAAAAAGTGGTTTCCTCATAAAAACCGTTGATGTGGATGGATTTAAGATCCGGTTCACTGACGGAACAGCTTTTTTTAATCATTCCTTGATCCGGAATGCCTTCATGGGTCCCTGGAAGGCCATCCTTCCCGAAATATCCATCGAACCTGTTTTTTCGTTACTTGAACAGCGACTTAATGAAGAAGCAACACGGAAAGGTGGATTGATCGTGTCTGTTCCTTTTGCCTGTTTCGATTGTTCCGTTGAATAATGAAATTAGTAAAATGAAATCTAAACTTTGTTACTGCTCATGGCATCCATATTAAACTCGCTGAAAAACCGGGAATCATGTCATTAATCCCACGTGAATTTTACCTTCGTGATGATGTCGTCGGAATTTCCCGGGACCTCCTGGGTAAATTCCTGATTTCCCGGATTGATGGAAACATAACTTCAGGAATCATATGCGAAACGGAAGCATATGCGGGTGTTGCCGATAAAGCCTCTCATGCCTATGGCGGAAGAAGAACAGCCCGTACCGAAGTTATGTATGCACAGGGAGGAACAGCTTATATTTACCTTTGCTATGGCATTCATTCATTGTTTAATATCGTTACTCATCAGAAAGATTTCCCGCATGCAGTTCTTATCCGGAGTATAAAACCCGTTGAGGGATTTGAAATCATGTTGAGACGGGTAGGAAAGACCAGAATAAACCAGAATTTTGGGATTGGCCCGGGTAATGTATCAAAAATTATGGGTATCCATTATCACTATACGGGTCACGATCTCACAAAAAAGCCGGAAAGATCTGATCGTTTCGGGATATGGCTTGAAGATCGCGGTGTGATGGCGGATCCAAAAAAAATTATTACAGGCCCGAGGATCGGGGTGATCTATGCGGGTCAGGACGCCCTTCTTCCGTACAGGTTTCAGATCGCTTTTTAATTAAAGGCGTCAGATAAAGAAAAGAGGCTGACCCTTGAAAGGGCAGCCTCTTCTGATGACTGTACAGATGGCTTTTATTTTACTTTTTTGCCGAGTTCTGCACCAGCTTTGAATTTCACAACTTTCTTGGCGGGAATCTTAATTTCTTTGCCATTCTGAGGATTGCGTCCCTTGCGGGCTGCTCTCTTGGAAACAGAGAAAGAACCAAAACCTACTAATGCAACTCTCTCACCTTTGCCTAATGCCTTGGTGGTAGCGGTGATAACAGCTTCCAATGCCCTTTTGGCTTCTGCTTTGGTCATTTTGGCATCGGCAGCTACTGCTTCGATTAATTGAGCCTTGTTCATTTGTCTAATGTTTTTAGTTAATACTTAATTTAAAACCCCGCAAATATAAGTGATTTGAAAAAAAAGTCAAGCAATTTTATCTGAAAACCGTTGAAAATGTTGAAAAAATGAGATTTTTGTTAATAACTCCATCTCGAAAAAGGTTAAATAGCACGGGTTTCAGATAATAACCCATCCCAACCCCCTCAGGAAATCCGCGATCTGCATAGGTTTTCGACCTTCGATTTGAACTTGCAAAAAATTAATATAACCATTCAATCCGGAAACCTTGCAAAAGGATTTACCATCTGAAACAAAGGTTCCGGGAAAAGGAACATTGGAATCATATTCTGTCGAAGAACTGAATATCTTGAGTATCCGTTTTGTTCCATCCGGTGCGACCAACTCAGTGAACGCCCCGGGATATGGGCTTAACCCTCGTATAAGATTGTAGATCTCATGAATATCGTTTCTCCAATTGATCTTACAAATCTCCCTGGTTATCTTTGGCGCAGGTTTCAGGGGACCGCTGTCAGCGGTAAGAATTTCTTGCGGGATCTCTTTGACGGTCCCGGAAAGGATCCCTTCAATGGTTCTTATCATCAGTCCGGCCCCAATTTTCATCAGCCGGTCATGAAGTTCACCTGCTGTCTCCCCTTCTTTTATTTGAGTAACTGATTTCAGTAAGATCTTGCCGGTATCCATGTGTGCATCCAGAAAAAAAGTCGTCAAGCCGGTCTCTTTCTCCCCACGGATTATAGTCCAGTTGATCGGAGCAGCGCCTCGATACTGCGGAAGGAGGGATGCATGCAGGTTTATCGTCCCCAATGGAGGCAAACTCCATACCTTTTCCGGAAGCATTCTAAAGGCAACGATGACCTGCAGATCGGGTCGGTAGTCAGAAAGCTGTTCAAGAAATTCCGGGTCCCTGAGATTAACGGGCTGGAGGAAAGGGATCCCGGCCAAACATGCATATTTTTTCACCGGAGAAACATGTACCTTCAGTCCACGGCCGGCGTGTTTATCAGGGGCAGTCACAACAGTAACCACGGAATAACCGGTTTCGATAATTTTCCTCAATGATGTGACGGCAAATTCAGGGGAGCCAAAAAAAACAATCCTGGGATAGTCCTTCATAATAAAAAAAGCCTGAAAATTCAGGCTATAAATTTACTATTTACGATTGGATGATTTACCTTTTTGATTAAATTGACTTTAAAGAGGAATGGCCTGATTGAGCAGCCTGTCTTTCAAATCTAAAATCGTAAATCTGAAATTATTTCTTTAACAGCCCCTCTGTAAAGGAAATGTATTTGTCGATATCCCTGCCTTGGGAAGAACGCGGGTATTCCTCCTTGATGCGTTTATAGCATGCCAATGCTTTATCAAAATTCCCGAGTTCCTCAAATGCCCAGGCTGCCTTCATGAGAAACAGGGGGGTAGTAAATTCATTCTTTTTCATATCAGCGGCCTCCTGATAAAGTGAAACGGCCTGGTCAATCTGTTTTAACTCCATATAGGTATCGCCCATGGCTCCTTTCGCCATGGGACCGATAACCTGGTCGTCTGCATCAAATTTTTTCAGATAAGTAAGGGCATCCTGGTACTGGCCCAGTTTCAGATAACAAATACCTGCATAATATTTGGCAAGGTTTGCCGATTTGGTTATTCCGTATTCGTCAATGATAGCCAGAAAACCCAGATACTGACCATCGCCGTTTAAGGCCTTCTTCAATGAATCCTGCTCAAAATATTTTTCAGCCATGAACATTTGTCCCTGGGCTTCTTTTTCCTTAGGACTTAAATAAAACCGCCGGAATCCGAAAAAACCAAGGACTACTACAATGATGACGGCCACAACGATAATGATGATGTTCTGATGCTTCTCAATAAATTGCTCGGTTTTGCCGAAGGCTTCCTCAACCGCAACAATACGTTCTTCTGTTTTATCAGCTTTCTTATCAAACTTACTTGCCATGTTGTCTGAAATTTGGAGGTGCAAAGTTAATTTTTTTCCCGACATTCTGGCATAAGGCCTCATATTTTTTACCTTTGTAATTCATAATGATTGAGATATCAATGGGCGCACATCCGGAAATTCCTTCTGAACTTCAACCTGAACTACTGGAGTTTCTGCTTGAATTTATCAGTGCGGAACGGAAAAAAAAATTCCTGCACTGTATTCAATACCGGACACGTTATATGACCATTGTACTGGAAGACTTGTACCAGCCACACAATGCCAGCGCTGTTCTTCGAACATGTGATTGTTTCGGGATCCAGGATGTCCACATTATCGAGAACCGGAACAGGTATGAAGTCAATCCGGATGTTGCACTTGGATCATCAAAATGGTTATCACTTAAAAAGTACAATGGTACAAACTTCAATTCCATTATCTGCCTGGACGAATTAAAAACAAAGGGTTACCGGCTAATCGCAACAACACCTCATGAAAAAGGATATACTCCGGAAACCTTACCTCTGGATAAAAAGTTCGCACTGGTTTTCGGAACCGAGCTGGATGGACTAAGCAAGGCTGCCATGGAACAATGTGAAGATTGGATACAAATTCCTATGGTCGGATTTACCGAAAGCCTTAATATCAGTGTTTCAGCAGCTATTTTTATACATTCTCTAAGTGAGCGTCTTAGGAATACTTCAAACGACTGGCCTCTCTCAGAGCAAGACAAAACAGACATTCTGTTACAATGGACACTCACAACGATTAAAAAATCAAAACTAATGGTAACCGACTTCCTGAAGAGAAAACAAAAGATCTAAATACATATTTTATAAATCATTTTTTTTACTTTTGTGGTTATTCAGGATATTTACAAAAATTTTTTCTATGGGAAAAGGAGACAAAAAGTCAAAACGAGGTAAGATTGTTATAGGCTCCTTCGGAGTCAGAAGGCGGAGAAATAAACCTAAAATTACCGGTAAGCCTTTTAAAGAAAAATTGGAGCCCGTGATTACAGAGGAAAAGATGGTAAAACCTGTTGAACCGATTGCCGAAGTAATGGTGAAGGAAATTGTGGAGGAAAAAGTAACTAAAAAAACAGCCACCAAGAAAACGACAAAAAAAGAGACAGAAAGCGCCTCTGAAACTAAGCCAAAGGCATCAAGGACAAAGAAAAAAGTAGAGCCTGCTGAGAAAAAGTCCAGCCCTGATAAAGAAAAACCAGTTTCCCTGACAGAAGAACCTGGCAAGGAATGATCTTAAATCAGGCAGTAAAATCCTCCATCCGGAACTTTTTTAAGCATCCGGACATTTTTATTTAATGGTCGATTATATTACAAATTATTTCCCGCAGATTACTCCGTTACAGCATGAGCAATTCAGGCAACTCGGAAATTTGTATCAGGAATGGAATAAAAGGATAAATATTATTTCACGAAAAGATATTGATCACCTTTTTCTGCATCACATTCTGCATTCACTGAGTATAGCTAAAATTGTTTCATTCCTTCCCGGAACTCTTGTTATGGACGCGGGTACGGGAGGTGGACTCCCGGGAATTCCGCTAGCAATTTTTTTCCCCGACGTCGAGTTTACCCTCGTTGATTCTACCTCAAAAAAAATAAAGGTGGTCGAAGTCATTTGCCGGGAACTTGGTCTCTTGAATGTCAATGCAGTCTGGGCAAGAGTTGAAGAAATAAAAAACAGGTTTGATTTTATAACCGGAAGAGCCGTCACGGATTTGCAGAGTTTCTACTTATTGGTAAAAGGGAAGATAAAAAAGGAAGGTTTTAATCCCATACCCAATGGGATTCTTTATATCAAAGGCGGCGACCTTGACCGGGAGATCGGAAATGTACCGGCAAAAGTCACCATATTTGACCTTTCCAGCTTCTTTAGAGAGCCCTATTTTACTACAAAAAAAGTTGTGCATATATATAACTTTTAAACCGTTTTTGGCTGGATCAGCGAATTTTCGTTATTTAGCCGCCTCAACACAAAAAAGGAATAGTCATTAACCCATAACAAGGAGGATTTTATGGCCGAAAAGAAAAAGTTCATTCCATTTGTTTCTGCAGAAACCAACATGAAGGAATTCACTATTAAAGCGTTGATCATTGGTCTTTTCTTTGCCGTGATATTAGGGGCAGCTAACGCTTATCTCGGTCTCAAAGCCGGTATGACCATTGCCGCCACCTATCCGGCAGCAGTGCTTGGAATGGCAATCTTAAGACTGATGAAGGGTTCTATCTTGGAAGAAAATTTCACCAGGACTGTTGGTTCGATTGGAGAATCTGTTGCCGCCGGAGCTATTTTCACTTTACCTGCATTTTTTGTCTCCGGTATATGGTCTGAATTTTTTACAGCCGGTCATTACATCACTTCGTCGTTAATACTGATTGCAGGCGGTGTGCTTGGGATCATGTTTGTTGCCTTACTGCGCCGGGTTATGGTTGAGGATGCCGAACTGCCATTTCCAGAATCGGTTGCTGCATCGGAAATTCATAAAGCCGGACAAGGTGGATCGGGGGGATCCAGATTCCTTTTCTGGGCCATGGGCCTTGGAGGACTCATCAAGATCTTAGGAGAGCTAAGATTGTTTCAGTACCTGTGGGAAAAATTTATTGTATTCGGCAAACAAACCATCAGTGGTACCATTTTCCACGGTCATGGAGGAATATTACTCAGCTCTCCAGGTGTAAGTCCTGCGTATATGGGTGTGGGTTATATCATTGGACCGAAACTGGGGGCACTGAACTTCAGTGGAGGTTTGCTCGCATGGGGATTAATGGCCCCAATGATCATGTACTTTCTTATTCCCAGCGTCAATTTTACCGACTGGGCTGCCTTCCTTATGAGCAAGGACTCTACCCTTACTTTGGATACTGCAATGGCCAAGGTGAATAATCCGGCCTATCAGATAGATCAGATCTGGAGATATATCATCCGTCCTATTGCCATCGGCGGGATGCTCATCAGCGCCGCTTTTACCCTTTTTAAAATGAGAAAAAGCCTGTCAACCGGGATTGCACGATCCATAAGGGATGTCAAAAAAGCTGCAACAGGAATTGCACAGGATGTTCCGAGGAATGAAAAAGATATCAATTTTAGCTGGATCATGGTTGGAATTGCCGCTGTTGCCTTGCTCACCTTTTGTATTACTTATTTCATTTTCCAGACCAATATCCTTATCGCTGTTGTCGCCGCCACGGTGATGATCATCCTTGCATTCTTTTTTGCCTCTGTTTCAGGTTACCTTGTCGGGATCATGGGGTCCAGCAATAATCCGATCAGCGGGTTGACCCTGACGGCCCTGGTGGTGACCGCCCTTATTTTGGTCGCACTTGGAGTCCAGGGAGATGCAGGGGTTGCAACGGTGCTGGGAGTAGCCGCCATCGTGTGTGTTTCTGCCGCCGTGGCTGGAGAAATGCTGCAGGATCTGAAAGCAGGTCATATCCTGGGCGGTACACCATGGAGAATGCAGGTTGGCGACATTTTCGGCGTCATCCTTGCTGGCGCAGTCATGTTCGTGGTCCTTGCTTTCCTTAACGACGGGGATATTGCCAGTGGAAAGAACCTCGGCTATCAGGGCGGATTCGGCAGCAAGAACCTTTCGGCACCCCAGGCAAGCCTTATGGCTATCCTGTCCCGGGGTATTGTACAGGGACAAATGGCATGGCCGCTGATCATTGCAGGTATGCTGATGGGTACTGCCTTTATTTTGATGCAGGTAAAAAGCCCCATGCTGGTCAGTGTCGGGATGTACCTCCCTATTGAAACTACTTTTGCCATTTTTGTTGGGGGTCTGATCAAAGGTGCCGTGGATATTTATTCAGATAGAAAAAAACACAACCCAGCACAAAAAGTAAGGACAGAAAATACAGGGGTTTTGCTGGCTTCCGGGCTGATCGCTGGGGAAGCCCTCATGGGACTTGTGATCGCCATATTGGCTGTATTCAACATCTTCCTGTACAACTATTTTGTATTCTTCAAGAGTCCGACATTCTATATCAGCTTCATCATTCTTGCCATCATTGCATATGTTCTGATCTGGATACCTGTAAAAAATGCCGGAAATGCTGATGAACCAGCGCCTCCGGCATCCGGCATGTAAAAAAGCTGGTCGAACGACCAAATACTCTGAAAAAAAATCTCCGGAGGGATAATGAAAATTTCCCCTCCGGAATTTTTACACCTTCCTCTATGAATTTTTTTGAACGAAAACGATTGTTGAAAAACACCAATGCACTGGACCTCACCCCTGTCAGAGTGCTTGGGCATTCCATCCGTGAAGATGGAAACGTAACCCTCCTGATGCCCCGGTTCAGGAACAAATACTGGTCAAGGATGTTCCAGCCCAGAACAAAAAGGTTACATATTCATATCAACCTCGACAAGTTCGGATCACATACCTGGCTGTTAATCGACGGGGTCAGGCAGGTTTCGGGAATCTGTGAACGACTTAAAGAACAGTTTCCTGGACAATTCCAGCCAGTGGAAGAAACAGAAGAAAGAGTTTCCAAATTTATCTTTCTGCTGTATCAGCAGAGGTACATTACTTTTCGCGAATTCGATTGACCGCACAGAAAGAATAATTGTTTTTTTATTACTTTTGATGTCAAATCCCACAAGTCGAAAGAAAATCTTTCCGGGATCTATTCATTGGGATAAAATATTGTTCTTCTGAAATTCGTCCAAAATTATTCCTGACCTAATTTTTATTGTATGAGCAAAGATATCTTGACCCTTGAACCGAATTCCCTGTGGAGGAATTTCTACAGTCTGACTCAAATTCCGCGTCCTTCCAAAAAAGAAGAAAAAGTCAGGGAGTTTGTTGTTGACTTTGGCCATAACCATGGTCTTGAAACCATAGTCGATGGAGTTGGCAATGTGATTATCCGTAAACCGGCAACCCCTGGAATGGAAAACCGTAAGGGTGTTATTCTGCAGGGGCACCTGGATATGGTCCCTCAAAAGAACTCCGATAAGGTTCATGATTTTGAAAAAGACCCGATAGAAACGATCATTGACGGGGAATGGGTCAGGGCAAATGGCACCACTTTAGGAGCTGATAACGGTATGGGATTAGCTGCTGCCCTTTCTATCCTTGAATCAAAAGATATCCAGCATGGACCCATCGAGGCCCTCTTTACTATTGATGAAGAAACAGGCATGACCGGAGCAAACGGGTTAAAACCAGGCTTGATCAAAGGGAACATCCTGATCAATATGGATTCTGAAGATGAAGGGGAATTATATATCGGGTGTGCGGGTGGAACAAATGGCAATTTCACATTCGGTTATACCGAAGTCTCCGTACCTATGAACCATATAGCGTTTAAGCTGAGTATATCAGGCCTGAAAGGTGGACATAGCGGCATCGATATACCCCTTGGGAGAGGAAATGCGATCAAAATAATAACCCGGTTTTTATGGAACACTGAAAAGAACTTAAGAGTTCGCCTTTCGAGCATCGAAGGAGGAGGCCTTCGGAATGCTATCCCGCGGGAAGCGTTTGCATGGATTACATTTCCTAAAGACCTGCACAATGGCGTTCTGAACTACCTGAAGGAATTCTCCCAGATTGTGAAAAAAGAATTGTCTGCTGTAGAACCGGATCTGAAAATTGACATGAGTCCCGCAGAAATGCCTGCGTCCCTGATTGACGAAAAAAGCCAGCACAACCTTTTGTATGCTTTGTATGGCTGTCCCAATGGTGTCATGCGCATGAGCAATGAGATGAGCGGACTGGTTGAAACTTCTACAAACCTGGCGATCGTCAAGTCAGAAAAAGGCGTGATAAGCGTCCAGTGTCTTCTCCGCAGCTCTGTTGATTCAGCAAAGGATGAACTTGCGGAAATGATGCAATCCGTCTTTGAACTTGCCGGCGCCACCTGCATTTTTAACGGAAAATATCCCGGTTGGAAACCCAACCCTGATTCTCCGATCCTGAAAATCATGCTGGACATCTATCATAAAAAATTTGGTATAACACCGCAAATCAAGGCCATCCATGCCGGCCTCGAATGTGGCATCCTGGGAGGAACCTATCCTGGCTGGGATATGATCTCGCTGGGCCCGACCATCCGTCATCCTCATTCACCCGACGAAAAGGTTAATATTGCCACCGTTCAGAAATTCTGGGATTTCCTTATCGAAACACTGAAAAACATTCCTGTCTGATAGTATGCGATATTTATTTATCGCCTCTTGTTTTCTCTTTTCACTGGCCACCCATGCACAACACACGTGGTGGGATATCCTGTATTGCATCAACGGCGGAGAAAACAAATCAGTGCGGATTCCTTTTCCTCCCCCGCCCAATCCGGTGGAAAAGTTTGGATGGTACCTCATTTTCCATGACGAATTTGATATAGATACGATTGACATCATTAAATGGAACAAAAGCAATCCATGGGATGACGGCGATGGAAGCTGCTTCCGTGATTTCGCCATGAACCCGGCTAATGTTGAGGTATCCGGCAGCTTCGCCAGGATCCTGAACACCGCTGTTCCTTCATTAGCTGACTGTCCCTATTCAGCGGGAGAGATCAAATCCATCAGTGTCCGGGACACCGGTTTTAAATGCTATTATTTTTATGCTCCCGGATATATGGAAGCCAGGGTAAAGCTTTTTAACAAACCTGGTCAGGGTGCAGCCATGTGGCTTTGGGGGGTCGGTGAACCTGAAAGTCCGGGAATAGGAGGCCCATGGAATGAGATAGATGTCTTTGAACTCAATGGCATCAACAATAATATTGTTCACGGAACCTATCACTGGACCGATTCGGTAACACATGTTTTCCAGACCCAGAGAATATACCTGACAGACACCCTTGGATTATACGACCTTTCTTCCAACTGGACCATATTCGGTCTCGAGTGGAACGATACAGCCATTATCTGGACCATTAACAATACGGTTGTTAAAGACCTTGATCTGAAACGTATTCCTCCCTATTGCCTGAATACAGATCACTATGACAAGCCGGTTGCTCCATTCTGCATCCGGTTTGGGACAGGCCGGAATCCGGTGGGTGACCAGGGTACCAACGCCAATCCGGCTGATTTTCCACAGACCATGCAAATTGATTATATCCGGGTTTATAAAGAACAGGGACAAATGGCTGCCCCCATCGCCGTTTTGGACGGTATACGTCAAATCTGCAGTTCCGATACCTCTGCAGTAATTTCGGATAAGATCCTTTATTCAAGATATTATCCCGGAGTAACATATGAATGGTCCTCCCCTGCCTTCAATTATGAACCCGTACCCACTGCGATCCCGCAGCCCCCTGAAAAAATAAAAATCTGGATTAAACCGGGAACTCAAGCCAATCATTTGTATCCCGTTTATCTGAAAACCACTTTCCCATGGAACTTTGTTGAGAATGACACCCTGCAACTGTATATTCCGGATGGCCCGCCACCACTCCCTTCAGATTCTCTCTTCGCATTCAGGATCGATAGCTTGTGTTACTACGCAATCGGAGAAAAGGCTTCAATTGAAGGACCGGTTTGTCAATTCAGTCTTGACGGAGGCCTGACCTGGAACAGAGGGAATAACATCATGCTAAATGGACGGGAATATTTTTATTTTGGACAATTCAGACCATTTGATACGGTTGCATTTGCATTCCGGACCATCAACGGGTGCGGGATTTCACCGGTCCGCTTTTCATCCATGATCATGCCGGCACCGGAGCCAAATTGTTCTTGGCCGGCCGGAACCGAAGATGAAAATAATAATTCAGATAATTTTTCTAATACTTTGGTAAAGATATTTCCAAATCCCTTCATCGACAAACTGGATATCAGGTTATCCGGAAGGTTAATGACGAATAAGAAAGATTTTCATTTCATCCTATCCGATTTGACCGGCAAAAAAATTATTGAGAAAAATTTCGATAATGATTCGAATCCGCTGGATTTGGATTTTGTATCCCCAGGGCTGTACTTTATTCAAATAAAGAACGGAAGTGAGATGATCTATTATGGAAAAATAATCAAACAATAATCTCACGAAAGCTATTATTTAACTCAAAAGCGCAGAAATAATAGTTATTGGCGGCTCCAAGAAGCTCAAACTTCAGGTAATAACTCGAGATAAAATTCTGAAATGCCAGAAATTCATGCATCGGGACATTGAATTGATCAAAAAGAATAATATCTCCCGGGATCAGATAAGGAGCAAGCGAGGTTAAGGTATAGAGGGTGGATGAATACATATCGGCATCCATCATGATCACTTTTTTCCTGCTTTTATCCAAGTTTTTCAGAAATCCGGGTAAAGTTTCCTGAAAAAGACCCTTACAAAATACGACGCGAGCATCATTCATATCAGGAACTTGGGCTCCGGTTGTCATGGCTCCCTTTTTGAAACCGCCCCAATCCTCCGGTAATCCTTCAAAGGTGTCAAATCCGAAAAATTTTGACCCAGGATGAGTATTTGCTTTTACCCACCATTGAAAGGAATGACCCCCGGAAACACCGAATTCCAGATAAACGATTTCCCCATCCAGGCTTTTCTTCCTGAAAATGTATTCATATAACCGATAACGCTTATTGTAATCCCATCTGGGAGAATAAAAATCATTGAACGGAATATTCCGGTTGATGCTTACCCACCTGGATAGTTTTGATAGATTAGCGAGCGTCGAAAAGAAAGAAGAGAAAGGTTCAGTCAGGATATGAAGCCTGAAGCGAATAAATAACCATTTAACGTTCCTGATCAGGGTAAGTTTAACCGACATAAAAACATTCTTCAGTTTTGCATGAGGTCAAAAATATGAATTATGCAGTTCTAACCCAAAAAATTCCTTCACCCTTTGCATTTTAAAATAAATTTGTAACTTTGCACTCCCAAAAATAAACAACCATGCCAAAGAGAACATTTCAGCCATCAAATACGAAAAGAAAGAACAAACATGGCTTCAGGGAAAGGATGGCTTCTGCTAACGGACGGAAAGTGCTGGCAGCCAGAAGAGCTAAGGGTAGAAAAAAACTGACTGTATCTGATGAAAAATTGGATAAAGAATAATTTTCTCTGTTTTTGGTTTTAATGTTCAATAAGATTTTGAACAATTTTATAGAAAAAAGAAGTTAATTTGCATTAACTTCTTTTTTGCTTTTCAAGGATAAGATTCTCATAACAATACCTCCCTATGAAAAAATTCAACTTGAAAACTTACCTACCCTATGGAGCAGCCGTCGTCCTATTTCTGATTATCACGTTCGTTTATTTCAGTCCCCTTCTGGAAGGTAAACACATTATTCAGAGCGACATCATCCATTTCACAGGGGTATCGAAAGAAATTGTCGATTTCCGGACTAAAACCGGTCAGGAACCATTATGGACCAATTCCATGTTCGGAGGTATGCCTGCCTATCAGATTTCCGTCAAATACACCTCAAATTTGATTGGATACCTTGATTACATTTTTACTCTTGGCCTTCCTCATCCGGCCAATATTGTTTTCCTTTATTTCCTCGGCTTTTTCATTCTCCTGCTAGTCATGAAAGTCGACCCGTGGCTATCTATCGCCGGAGCCGTAGCATTTGCCTTTTCCTCGTACTTCTTTATCATCATCGACGCTGGTCATAATTCACAAGCCCATGCCATCGGATATATGGCTCCCGTCATTGCAGGGATCATCCTTACACTCCGGGGGAAATACATCTGGGGCGGAATCCTTTCCGCCATTTTCCTTTCGCTGGAAGTAAAGGCAAATCACCCCCAGATAACCTATTACCTCGCCATCATTGTCCTGATCCTTGGGATTGTTGAACTAGTCGATGCTCTTCGGAATAAAACATTTATCTCCTTTTTAAAATCAGTCGGAGTTTTAGTGATAGCGCTTGTATTTACCGTTCTGACAAATATTACCAGTCTTTGGGCCACTTATGAATACGGGAAATATACCATCCGCGGAAAGTCAGAACTGACTACAGACAAAGCAAACAAAACTTCCGGTCTCGATAAGGACTATGCAACCCAGTGGAGTTATGGTGTCGGTGAAACGTTGACGTTGCTCATACCCAATTTTTATGGAGGTGCTTCCGCGGGAAGCTTGGGTAATAATTCTGAATTGGCTAAAGTGTTACGGGCGAACGGCCAGCCTGAAGATGTTGTCCGGCAATTTACGCGGCAACCCATTCCTCCCTTATATTGGGGGAAACAACCATTTACTTCGCCGGTTTATATCGGGGCAATCGTCTTCTTTCTTTTCATTCTTGGCCTCCTGGTTGTCAAAGGATCTATCAAGTGGTGGTTGTTTGCGGCAACCCTTCTATCCATTGCCCTTTCATGGGGGCATAACTTTATGGCTCTGACCGAATTTTTTCTCAACTATATTCCCGGTTACAACAAATTTCGGGCAGTTACTATGATCCTGGTAATTGCCGAACTGACTATGCCCCTGTTGGGAGTTCTTGCAGTGAAAGAGATGTTCAATCCGGAAAAAGATAAAAAGAAATTATTCAAGGCTTTGCAGATTGCCTTCTATATCGTGGGTGGGATTTGTCTTCTTTTCATAATCTTCCCTGGCATATTTCTTAACTTCGTTGGACCCCATGACATGACATACGCAAAGCAGTATGAGTTGCCCGACTGGTTTATTCAGGCTGTTCGGGATGACCGGAAAAACATGGTTGTCATGGATGCCCTCAGGTCTTTCATATTTATTACCCTGAGTGCTGGAGTAATCTGGGCCGTTATCTTTAAAAAAATCAAACCCCAGATCGCTTGTTTTGCAATGATCGCACTGATCTTGGTCGATCTGTTTGCTGTAGATAAAAGATACCTTAATAATGATGCCTTTACCTCAAAATCAAAGGTTGACAACCCTTTCATTGCAACTTCTGCAGATGAACAGATTCTGAAAGATTCCGATCCCGATTTCCGTGTACTGAATCTCACCGTAGATCCATTCATGGAAGCGGGCACCTCATACTTTCATAAATCCATTGGAGGGTATCACGGTGCTAAATTTCGCCGTTACCAGGAATTGATTGAAAACAATATCCAAAAAGAGATTTCTGAATTTGCCAAAACCATGAATACTGCTAAGACCCCTGTAATCAATATGCTGAATACAAAATATTTTATTGTCCCGGTAAAAGACAACCAATCAATGTCCTTTCTCAATCAGCATGCCCTTGGAAATGCCTGGTTCGTTCAAAATGTAAAACTGGTTGATAATGCAGATGCAGAGATTAAAGCGGTTGCGGATTTCATACCCGATTCGCTGGCCATTGTTGATAAACGGTTTTCAGATGCGCTTCAAGGTTATTCGCCAGGCAGGGATCCCCTTGATTATATACGCCTTGATACTTATGCCCCGAATCGGCTTGATTACCATTACCGGTCTAGGAATGACGGGCTTGCAGTATTCTCCGAAATATATTATCCGAAGGGCTGGAATGCATATATCGATGGTAAATTGACTCCGCATTTTCGTGCCGATTATATATTGAGGGCAATGGTTTTGCCTGCAGGAGATCACAAAGTGGTATTCAGATTTGAGCCAAAAATCTTTTATGTCGGGGAGAAAATTTCACTGATCAGTTCCATTGTTTTAATTATAGTAATCTTGCTGCTGGCTTTCTTTGAATACAGGAAAGCAAACAAGACCCCGGCATGAAACGTGTGCTGATCATCAGCTATTATTGGCCACCCAGCGGAGGCGCCGGTGTGCAAAGATGGTTGAAATTCGTTAAATACCTGCGCTGCTTCGGCTGGGATCCGATTCTTTATGTTCCTCATAACCCTGAGTACCCTGAGACGGATCCATCCTTGATTAAAGATATTCCCGACGGAATCGAGATCATGCGGAAATCTATTTGGGAACCCTATGATGCTTATAAAAAACTGATCGGCCGGAAAAAAGAGGAGCGTATTAACGCATCATTCCTTTCGGAAAAAAAGAAAAATAAGGTTCTTGAGAACCTTTCGGTATGGATACGAGGGAACCTGTTTATTCCGGATGCCAGGAAGTTCTGGATCAGACCTTCGGTTACATATCTTTCACGTTATCTGGAAAACAATACACCTGATGTGATCGTTTCAACGGGTCCGCCCCATAGCATGCATTTGATTGCCATGCCTCTTGCGAGACGGTTTTCGATTCCATGGCTTGCCGATTTCAGAGATCCCTGGACGAATATCGATTTTTACAAAGATCTCAAACTGACATCCTGGGCCGACAAAAAACACCATCAGCTTGAGAAGACCGTTCTGAAAAGTGCAGATGCCGTTACGGTCATCAGCGAAACCATGGCATCAGATCTGCAGGAAATTCAACCAAGGAACTATGACGTCATCACGAATGGTTACGATCCGGATGACATACCCGAGCAGGATGATCCGTCTATTCTGCCTGATGAAAAATTTTCGATTGCCCATATCGGGACCATGGTCAGTTCAAGAAATCCGGTTCCATTGTGGGAAGCCCTTAAAATCCTCGTCAACGAAAATGAAGGCTTTGCTCACGACCTTGAGATCAAACTGGTTGGGAAAGTGGATTTTACGGTCATGGATTCCATCGATTCATATGGATTGACCCAGTACCTGAAAAGGATTGAATACATGCCACATGACGAAGTGGTCAAATGTCAGCTTCAATCCCGGGTACTTCTGCTGATTATCAATCAGACGCCGAATGCAAAAATGATCCTGACCGGAAAATTCTTCGAATATCTTGCAGCACGCAGACCGGTGTTGTGCCTTGGCCCGGCCGACGGAGATGCCGCAAAGATCATGAAACAAACAGGTGCCGGTCTTATCTCGGATTTCGCAGATACCATCGGTATGCAAAAAAACCTCCTGGATCTCTACTCAAGCTATAAATCCGGGAAGGTCAGCGTCGGATCTCATCATATTGAACAATATACAAGGAAAGAACTGACCCGCCGGCTCACTGAGGTTTTTGACCGGATCATGGATGGACGAATCAACCCCTGAGATTATTTTCATCATGGATCTTTACAACAACCTTTGTTTTCCATCTCCCCGACAAATAATATAAATAATATAAAACAACTCCGGAACACCATCCGATCGGAATCGACCACCAAACTCCGTTAAGACCGATGTCAGGATGTTTTGAGAGAAAATATGCCACCGGTATTCGGATGACCCATAAGGAAAATAGGCTTATAAACATAGGGATTAAGGTATCCCCGGCTCCCCGGAGAACGCCATTAATAACGAACATAATTGAAAATAGGATATAGGACGATCCGATGATTACCAGGTATCCGCGCCCGATCTCAATGACCACTTCATCATTCGTAAAAAGGGACATGAGTAAACCTCCGAAAAATACGACAATGACCGAGATAATCACCGTCATTCCGGTGATCATGATCAGGGTCGCTTTAAACCCGGTTTTTACCCGGTCAGGCCGGTTGGCTCCCAGGTTTTGCCCTACAAACGTTGACAGGGCAACGGCAAAACTCATGGCAGGCATTGCAGCAAAACTATCGATTCTTCCGGCAACACTGTATGCGGCATTGGCGTCTACCCCGAACTGGTTGACGATCCAATATAAAGCAACCATCCCTACAGCCACGAAAGTCTGTTGAAATCCGGTCGGTAACCCGATCCGGATACATTTGGAAAAGATAACCCTGTCAAAGGATAAGTCTTTTAAAGAGAATCGGACAACCTTATGGGTCCGGTTGAGATAAATAATCTGTGAAATAAAGGCTACGCCCTCGGAGATAACCGTAGCGATGGCAACTCCGGCAACTCCCCAATGAAATACCGGCACAAAGATCAAGTCCAGAATGATGTTGAGACCGACGGATCCAATCAGAAAGTACAGGGGGGTCTTTGAATCCCCGAGTCCTCGTAAAATGGCGCTGGTACCATTGTACCCGAACAGAAAGATCAATCCTGAAAAGAATATATTTAAAAAAAGTTTGGCCTGGGGAATAATCTCCGGCGAAAGATCGATGACCCGGAAGATAAATTCACTGAGCAGCATTCCGGCCATGGTTAATGCAAGGGAAGTAAAAAACAAAAAGACATACATTGTATTGATGGCCTTTTTAACCCGGTCGAGATCTTTCGCCCCGAAATATTGCGAAACTACAATGGTGAATCCCATTGTTATACCTATAACGAACGAAACCAGGAGGAAAATGATCGGAGAAGAGGTGCCGACAGCTGCAAGAGCTATCTTGCCGATGAACTTTCCGACCACGATGCTGTCGACAACATTGTAAAGTTGCTGAAAAACATTCCCTAATAACATGGGAATGGCAAATTTGAAAATCAGCCTGCCCTCATTGCCGTAGCTCAAGTCTTTCATCGATGCAAAAGTAGTCAGAATGTCTGAAAATTTCGTACTTTTGCAATAACAACAGTTCGTTCTGTCGCTCCGGTAACCTTATCTCCTGGTCAATGCTTTGACCGGTTATCATGGCTGCCGGGGAGGAAAGTCGGGACAACACAGAGCACCATGCTTCCTAACGGGAAGGGAAAACAGACAGTGCCACAGAAAACAACCGCCCGGTTTGCAGGGACGCATTGCAATGCGTCCCTGCAAACCGGGTAAGGGTGAAAACGCGGTGTAAGAGACCACGTTCTGACTGGGTAACCAGCCGGAAGGGCAAACCTCATGGGTTGCAAGACCAAGTAAATCCCGGTTTTCAGAATGACCGGAAGGTTATTCTGAAAATAAAGTTGCTCGCTGAAATTTCCCATTGGAAAACCGGGAAGGGTAGGTCGCTAAAGCCTGTTGGTGACATCAGGCGAAGATAAATGACAGAACTCGGGGTGGCAGGGCAGCACCTGTTGCTGCCCTGCCACCCCGAGCACAGAATCCTGCTTACAGAACTGTTGTTTTTTTTAACATCCTGTTATGAAGATCGTATCTGTTGTTGGAGCCCGTCCCCAGTTTATAAAAGCTGCTGCCGTTTCAAGAGTTTTACGTTCCCGGTCCAACTTAAGGGAAGTATTATTGCATACCGGACAACACTATGATTCCAATATGTCCGATATTTTTTTCAAGGAACTTGATATCCCGGACCCCGACTTTAACCTCGAAGTTGGCTCGGGCAGTCATGCCTTTCAAACCGGGATGATGCTCAAAGGGATTGAAGAGATTTTGCTGAAGGAAAAACCTGATTGGACGCTGGTTTATGGCGATACCAACTCGACCCTGGCGGGTTCCCTTGCCTCTACTAAACTACATATCCCCGTGGCTCACGTTGAAGCCGGATTACGGAGTTTCAACCGGACAATGCCCGAGGAAATCAACCGGATCGTTACCGACTGTATCTCCGACTTGCTTTTCGCTCCTACACCGACAGCCATCGAGAACCTGACCCGGGAAGGATTGGAAAAAAATATTTTGTTTACCGGAGATGTTATGTTCGACTCGGTAATCTATTATAAAAATGTCATTGTTAAAGACCCTGAAAAATATAGAATACCCGGAATTCCCGGACAATACCTTCTTGCCACTGTACACCGTGCTGAAAATACCGACAACATTGAAAACCTGAAAAATATTTTCCGTGCATTCGAACAACTGGGTATTCCAATCATTCTCCCTATCCATCCCAGGACGCGTAAAATCGTTATGTCGGCTGTCAGGGTTCCTGGAAATGTCCAAATCATTGACCCGGTCGGATATCTTCAAATGCTAAAGCTCACACTCGATTCAATTAAAGTCCTTACCGATTCAGGTGGCCTTCAGAAAGAGGCCTATTTCCTTGGGAAACAATGTATCACCTTGAGAACAGAAACGGAGTGGGTGGAAACTCTGCACGATAACTGGAATATCATTACCGCTGACCAGCCCCGGAAAATCATCGAAGCTGTTAATGCTCCCATTCCGACTGCTTCCAGAAAAAATGAATTCGGGAAAGGAAATGCTGCCCAGATTATTGTTTCAGCGCTGTTAAAAAACAACATTGTCTGATCACCAGGATACCGCCAGTTTCTATCAGATTTTCCTGCTTTCAATCTCTGTTTTTTTTGCCCGTTTTTTTTAACTGCATTTTGTTAATAAAATCCTTGATTTTCCTGATGTTTTCTTAGGATTTGATATCATTTTTTTTCGTATCTTTGTATTAAAGAGAAAAATTGTAATTAATTGATTATGACTGATTTAGAAAAAAGTGTAGCGAGCCAGAACTATACTGCCGAAAATATACAGGTACTGGAAGGTCTTGAAGCGGTTCGGAAACGACCAGCCATGTATATTGGTGATGTGAGCGTAAGAGGTCTGCATCATCTTGTTTATGAGGTAGTTGACAACTCCATTGATGAAGCTTTAGCAGGATATTGTACCCATATTGAAGTTACTGTTCATGCAGATAATTCCATAACCGTTTCGGACAACGGAAGAGGGATTCCAACCGATTTTCATGAAAAAGAACAGAAATCAGCCCTGGAAGTCGTGATGACCGTCCTTCATTCCGGTGGGAAATTTGATAAAGATTCATATAAAGTATCCGGAGGGCTTCATGGAGTCGGCGTTTCTGTCGTCAACGCCCTGTCATCCCATCTGAAAGTCTTGGTTCACAGGAATGGGAAAATTTTTCAGCAGGAATTCGAATTCGGAAAACCCTTATACCCTGTAGAAACCATCGGTGAGACGGTTAAAACAGGTACCATTGTCTCTTTTAAACCCGATAATACCATCTTTATCGTCGAGAAATACGACTTTGAGATTCTGGCTTCCCGGCTCCAGGAATTAGCCTTTCTGAACAAAGGGATCACATTGGTTATTACCGATGAACGTGAAAAAGATGATAAGGGGGACTTTACAGGCAAAACCTTCCGTTCAAAAGATGGCCTGCAGGATTTCATCAATTACCTTGACGCAAACCGTGAAAAACTCATCCCGGAACCGATCATCATGGAAGGGGAAAAAAATGGAATCCCTATTGAAATTTCCATGCAGTATAACACCTCCTTCGCTGAAAACATTCACTCCTATGTCAACAACATCAATACCCATGAAGGAGGAACACACTTATCGGGATTCCGCAGGGCACTGACACGAACATTGAAAAGTTATGCGGAAAAAACAGGAATGCTTTCAAAACTGAAATTTGACATTAATGGGGATGATTTCCGGGAAGGTCTCACTGCCATTATTTCGGTCAAAGTCCAGGAACCGCAGTTTGAAGGACAAACCAAAACAAAATTGGGCAACAATGAAGTGATGGGTGTAGTCGATCAACTGGTCAGCGAACTTCTTAGCTATTACCTTGAAGAACATCCCAAGGAAGCAAAAACCATTGTCAATAAAGTGATATTAGCTGCGACCGCCCGCCACGCAGCAAGAAAGGCCCGTGAACTTGTCCAACGTAAAAATGTTCTTTCAGGCTCTGGCCTGCCAGGGAAACTTTCCGATTGTTCCGAGAAAGATCCTGCCCAATGTGAGATTTATCTGGTTGAGGGTGATTCTGCAGGAGGAACAGCCAAACAGGGCCGTGACCGTCGGTTTCAGGCCATCTTACCGTTACGTGGTAAAATCCTGAATGTCGAGAAAGCTATGCAATACAGGATCTTTGAAAACGAGGAAATCAAAAATATTTTTACGGCGCTGGGTATATCCATCGGAACAGAAGATGACAGTAAAGCACTAAATCTCGAAAAACTTCGTTATCATAAAGTCATTATCATGACCGATGCCGATGTGGATGGAAGCCATATCGCCACATTGATTCTGACCTTCTTCTTCCGGTATATGAAGGAACTGATTGAAAACGGACATGTATATATTGCAACACCCCCTCTGTACCTGATTAAAAAAGGAACGAATCAACGTTATTGCTGGAGCGAAGAAGAACGTCAGAAAATAGTGAACGAATTCTCAGTCAATGGAAAGGAATCAGGAGTTCACACTCAACGGTATAAAGGTCTTGGTGAAATGAATGCTGAGCAGCTATGGCATACGACGATGAACCCGGAATTAAGGACTCTCCGTCAGATTGCAATTGAAAACGGTACCGAAGCCGATCGCATTTTTTCCATGCTGATGGGGGATGATGTACCTCCCCGCAAAGAGTTCATTGAGAAAAATGCCCGCTACGCGAAAATAGATGTTTAATCCATCTCACCATATTCAATCAACCTATGCGTAAAAAGTACCTGTGGATCATCGCGGGAATTATTATCCTGGCGATCGTTTCGTTTTTTACTTTTTCAAAAAGCAACAAAGGACCCCAAATAACTGCAAAAGTTAAAAAGGGGAGCTTCCCGATTGAAGTCACGACAACCGGAGAGTTGATAGCTAAAAGTTCTGAAAAGATATATGGTCCGCAGGCTTTGAGACAGATCCAGATCTGGCAGGTCAAATTACAGGATATCATCCCTGATGGCACCGTGGTTGATTCGGGACAATATGTTGCGACGCTTGACCGGACCGAAATTTCGAACAAGATCAAGGACGAGGAGACCAACCTGGAAAAACTGGAGTCCCAGATGACCAAAACACGTCTGGATACCTCCCTTGAACTAAGAAGAGTCCGGGATGAACTAATCAATCTGAAATACGCCCTGGAGGAGAAAAAAATTACACTCGAACAGTCTAGATATGAACCACCCGCCACGATCCGCCAGGTTCAGATCGACATGGAGAAAAGCCAGAGGTCCTTTGAACAAACTGAGACAAACTATAAATTACAATACCAGAAAGCTTGTGCAAATATGCAGGAGGTTACTGCTTCTTATAATCAGGCCAAACGGAAACTGGAACAGATGATGGATGTCTTGAAACAATTTACCGTCGCAGCACCAAAAGCGGGGATGGTCATCTACCGGCGAAACTGGGACGGCAATAAAATTGGCATAGGATCTACTATTAACGCATGGGATAACATCGTTGCAGAACTCCCCGACTTGACTGAAATGATCTCCAAAACATACGTCAATGAAATAGATATCAGCAAAGTGAAGGTCGGACAGCAAGTCAGGATAGGCATTGATGCATTCCCTGAAAAAAAATTCACAGGTAAGGTCGTTGAAGTTGCCAATATCGGTGAACAACTTCAGAACACCAATGCAAAAGTTTACGAAGTCCGGATCATCGTCAACGAGTTTGATTCCATCCTAAGACCTGCAATGACTACTAAAAATACAATTTTGACAAGCATAATTGATTCCGTTTTGTCAATCCCCATTGAAGCTATTTTCAATGCCGATAGCGTTACTTTTGTTTATCAGAAGAACGGTGGTTCCCTCACCCGGCATCAGGTCATTGTTGGCCAGAGTAATGATAACGAAATTATTATCCGGGCCGGACTTCAGGAAAATGATGAAATAGTGCTTGCCCCTCCCGAAAATGCTGAGAAAATTAAACTTGAACGCCTTTCAAAAGAAATTATCAGAAAATATACCATCAAATCTACAACGGCCAAAACACCCGGACAAGTCAAGAAGGATTCAACCAAAATCCTGACTAAAAAAAAGTAAACGGGAAAGAAAAACCAGCTAATGTCTCAAAAAGTAGCAAAAATCCCTAATCTTCGGCATTTGTTTGAACGTTATAAATACATCCTGAGCATCGCACTGGAAGCAGTGTTTTTGAATAAATTCCGGTCAATGCTGACGGCACTCGGAATCATTTTCGGGGTGGCAGCCGTCATAACAATGATGGCAATCGGAAACGGAGCTAAAAAAGAAATCCTCGATCAGATGAAATTGGTCGGTGTCAATAACATTGTTATTACACCTAAATCTGAAAACGGAAAAAAAACCTCTGGACAGAATAATAGCCAGGATACACAAACACAAACACAGAATAGTGAGAAAGAAAAAGGGAAATACTCACCAGGTCTCAGCCTTAAGGATGCTGAAAGCATAAAAGCCATCGTTCCGACTGTTAATACAGTAAGCCCTGAGGTGATTTACGAAATTGATGTAATCAAAGATGGAATCCGGACTTCGACTAAAATGACCGGGGTGACTCCCGATTTTTTCAGCATTTTCAACCTTGAAATCCAGGAAGGGGAAATGTTCAATGAAAACCAGCTTAAAGATGGTAAAGCCGTCTGCCTCATCGGCCGCTCCATCCAATCCAAGTTTTTCCCCACCGAAAATCCCATCGGTAAAGATATTAAATGTGGCCCCATCTGGCTCAGGGTCATCGGTGTTTTGAAAAAAAGGGAAATAAGCCAGTCAAGCATTGATAACCTGGGGATCTCTGACTACAACAATTCTATTTATTCCCCTATCCAGACCTTACTCCGTCGATTTAAAGACCGGTCAATGATTACCGAAGCGTCCCTTCGTGGCAGCACGATGTATGTAGGCAGCGATTTTGCCTTCTTTTCAGATCAATCTTCTGGAGCACCTGCAAAAAACCAGATTGATAAAATCGTTGTTCAGGTAAAAGAGAGCAGTCAGATTGCCCCCACTACCGGGATCCTGAATAAAATGATGCTCCGAAGGCACCAGGGAGTGGAAGACTTCGAGATCAAGGTTCCGGAGCTTCTTCTTAAGCAGGAACAACGTACAAAGGATATTTTTAATATCGTTCTGGGGGCCATTGCCAGCATTTCATTGTTGGTCGGAGGAATCGGCATTATGAACATTATGCTGGCCTCTGTTATGGAACGTATTAAGGAAATCGGAATTCGTCAGGCAATCGGAGCCACAAAACGGGATATCGTTGCCCAATTCCTTTCGGAAGCCACCCTCCTTAGCATCACAGGTGGGCTTATCGGGATCATTCTCGGTCTGATCTTCTCCAAAATAATCATGGAAATCACCGGTATCTTAACTATTGTTTCTCCCATTTCGATATTGATCTCTTTTGGAGTCTCTGCTTCAGTGGGAATCATCTTTGGTTACATGCCTGCAAAACGGGCTTCAAAACAAGACCCCGTCGAATCATTGAGATACGAATGAGACGAACCTGTTTTTTATGAAAAGCTACACACCTTTTCTCTGTTGTCTTTTTTTTCTCATTCCTGGGATTTCCAAGTCCCAGACGAACCTAAGGCAACTTACCCTGAACGATGCGATTGAAATTGCTAAAGAACAATCGCCGGATGCATTCAATTCCAAGCAACAATTTCGCTCAAGTTTCTGGGAATTTAAATCATTCCGGGCCTCAAACCTGCCTATGCTCAGCCTGACTGGTACCATTCCAAGTATCCAGCAGACCCTTACACCCTATCTGAATTCCGACGGAACCCAAAGTTATATCCGGCAACAGTATTTAAGTGCATCAGCAAATCTGGCCCTGACCCAAAAGCTTGGATTTACGGGAGGAACCGTTTACCTGAGCTCTGGCTTGCAAGGTGTCAATAATTTTAATACGGAGAATCCCATTTCGTACATGAGTACCCCGATAAATATAGGGTATAACCAACCGATCTTTACATATAATCCTTTTCGATGGGACCGGAAAATCCAACCCATGAAATACGATCAGGCAAAACGTAAATATCTTGAAGATGTCGAAAACATTTCAATCAATGCGGGAAACTACTTTTTTGCTCTTCTTCAGGCTCAGCTTGACAAAAAGATCGCCCTGACCAACCTTCACAATTACGATACACTCTACCAGATTGCCAAAGGCCGGTATCAATTGGGTAAAATTGCTGAGAATGATTTACTTCAGCTTGAACTAAGCTTTTTAAAAGCGCAGGCGAATGTTGAAAAAACTTCCCTTGATCTCGATAATGCTCTCTTCCGTTTTAAATCATACCTCCGGATAAAAGATACTATCCCTATTGAATTGATTGCTCCCACAAATATTGATTTTTTCAAAATTGACCCACTGGCGGCCATCGAACAGGCAAATAAAAATTCTTCAAGTGCAATCGATTTTAAAAAACGTCTGATCGAAGCACAACGGGATGTCAACAGGGCAAAAATGGAAGGTCGCTTCGACGCTGAACTTAACGCCGTTATCGGATTGACACAAACAGGTGTCACCGTTCCAGATGCCTATATCAATCCCCTGGATCAGCGACAGGTTTCCCTTGGCTTGACCATACCCATCCTCGATTGGGGGGTTGCCCATGGAAAAATCAAAATGGCCCAATCACAGCAAGAAGTCGTTAAAAATTCCGTTGAACAGGAAATCATAGATTTTCAACGAAATATCTATCTGAAAGTCGTTCAGTTCAATATGCAACAAAACCAAATCCTGATTGCCGCTAAATCCGATACCGTGGCAAAAAAAAGTTACGAGGTGACCAAGGGACGGTATCTGATTGGTAAAGTGGTTAGTTTCCTCGATCTGAACAATGCACAGATTGAAACCGACAACTCCCAGAAAGCCTATTATTCCGCCCTGCAAACATTCTGGAGAAGTTATTATGAGATCAGGAAATTAACCTTATTCGACTTTCGGACAGGGGAACTGATCAAATTCAATATCACGGAAATTAAACTTTAATTATTTTAACCGTTATTGATAATGTTTCTAAATAATCATTATCTTTGCAAAAAAGTCATTTATCATTAAAACTTATCAATTATGGCAGTATTAGTCGGAAAAAAAGCTCCCTTATTTGAAGCGGATGCAGTTATTAATGGGGTTGAATTTGTTGACAAGTTTTCTTTATCCCAATATATTGGCAAGAAACATGTCATTTTTTTCTTTTATCCTCTTGATTTTACCTTCGTATGTCCAACTGAGCTGATTGCTTTTCAGGATAAGCTGGCTGAGTTTGAAAAGCGGAATGTGGCTATTGTGGCTTGTTCCGTTGATTCTAAATTTTCTCATTGGGCATGGTTACAAACAGAACGGAAAAACGGCGGTATTAAAGGGGTCAGGTACCCGATCGTCTCTGATCTGTCAAAAACCATTTCTGCCAACTATGATGTACTTGGTGGAGAATATGTTTATAATGAAGAAGGTTTGCTGGAATTTGAAGGTGGTGCAGTGGCTTTTCGCGGTCTTTTCCTGATTGACAAGCAGGGGATCGTACGGCACCAGATCGTAAATGATCTTCCCCTTGGAAGAAGTATTGACGAAGCCATCCGTATGATCGATGCACTTCAGTTTTTTGAAGAAAATGGAGAAGTTTGCCCTGCCGATTGGCATAAGGGACAGCAAGGGATGAAAGCTACGTCAGACGGTGTTGCAGACTACCTGTCCAAGCATTAAACCGGTCTCTTTTATAATCTGACAGAAAGAGGGGGGCATAAGCTTACCCCTCTTTTTTTATCTAATGACGATTTTAATCGTTTGAATTACTCAAATTTTTTGGCTTCATTCCAATAACCATCCATTTCTGCAAGGGTCATTTCATGCAAGGGTTTGTTCAGGCCTTTGGCAATCTCTTCCAAATAGCTGAATCGCTTGATGAACTTCCGGTTTGTCCTTTCCAAGGCATCCTCAGGATTTACTTCGATCGTCCGTGCATAATTGATGATAGAGAACAACAGATCTCCTAATTCGTGTTCTTTCCTTGAATGGGAATCTCTACGTTCCACAACTTGTCTGAGCTCTTCCATCTCTTCAAGTACCTTTTCCCAGACCTGCTCAGCATTTTCCCAATCAAATCCCACCCCGCTAGCCTTTTCCTGGATCCGGTATGCTTTCACCATGGCCGGAAGAGAAGTCGGAACCCCTGAAAGAACCGAATAATTCCCCTTTTCCTTTAACTTAATCTTTTCCCAGTTATCATGGACTTCCTTGGCATCCTTGACCTGAACGTCCCCAAAAATATGGGGATGACGGTGAATTAATTTTTCGATAATATTATTCAAAACATCCAGGATATCGAAAGCTTGCTTTTCTGAGGCAATTTTAGAGTAAAAAACCAGGTGAAGCATGAGATCGCCAAGCTCCTTTTTAATCATTTCCATGTCCTTCTCGAGAACCGCGGAGGAAAGTTCATACATTTCCTCAATCGTCAAATATCGCAAGCTTTCCATCGTTTGTTTCTTGTCCCAGGGACATTTAGCCCTGAGCTCATCCATGATCCCGAGCAACCGTCCAAATGCAGCTATTTTTTCTTCCATTCGTATTTTTTAGGACAAAAATAAGCAATTCCTTACGATTGCCAGACAACATTAACTATCTGGAAACGCCTCGGTATTCTTTTAAAGCTGATCATTTCGTAATAAATTTGTGCCCTGCCAATTTAAAGTCCTTGAAGCCACCGCTGACATATTCATCTCGCTTTTTTACGCTTATTCCTGGCTTACTTTTTCTGTTTCTTTTTAAACCTTCTGATTCCCCTGCCCAATTTGAACATAAACTGTATTCCAACAACCTGCTGATTGAAGCCAAAATACATTATGGCTTTATTTATGCCCATCACCTTGAACTGGAACTCTTCAATGCACACTTCCCTGCATTTGAAATCAGCCTGCAGCAACTCACTTTTGGGAAACATAAATGGGAAAGAGCCTTCAACTATCCGATCATCGGACTGACCTTCTTATATTCCGGGCTCGGATATAATCCCTATCTGGGTCAATCCTTTGCCCTCATGCCATTCATTAATTTCCCCTTGTACAAGCATAACAGATTTACTTTGGGTTTTCGGCTTGCCCTTGGTATCGGATACCTTACCCAGCGTTTTGACCGTTTGAACAACTATAAAAATCTCGCCATCGGATCTCATTTGAATGCAGCTGTGAATCTCATGATTGAAGCCCGGTATCGCTTAAGTTATGCACTCACGGTCAGCGGAGGAATAAGCCTCCAGCACTTCTCCAACGGATCGTTGAAATTGCCCAATTACGGTGTCAATGCCCCATTGATAAATCTTGGGATTGCCTATCGCCCTGGGAAAGAAAACAGCAATATCGGTGATCGGTTCTATCCGCCCGTTGAACCATTTGAAGCTATTGTTCAACGCTCAATTGAATTTAATTTCGGTATTGCCCTTGGGTGGAAAAATATGCAGGCGGTCTATGGGGAAAATTACCTGGTATATCATTTTTCCGAAAACACCCTCATCCAGGTCAGCAGAAAAAGCAGCATCGGAATTGGTTTTGACTTCTCTTATGATCCTTCACAGATTAAGATATTGGAAATGCAGGAAACCGTTGTCGAAAACAAGTTGGCAATAATCAGACCGGGGATCAATGCTGTTTATGACCTGCGAATGGGAAAGCTTGGATTTATCTTTAACCTTGGTTACTACCTCGGTGGGATGGAAAAAAGCAACGGTCCTTTTTATGAAAAACTATCGGTTCAATATAATTTTTCAAAGAATTTTTTTGCAAGTGTTATGCTCAAAGTCCACTGGGGTCGTGCAGATTATATTGCCTGGGGCATGGGTTATAAGTTTAATGTTTTTTTTGGTAGAAAAACCGTACGATAAATGAAGCCTTTGATTAAGATGTATTTCCATCAATCCTATATCATCCCTGTGCTATGGATGATGTTTTTCGGTCTTTCTGCATGTCAGAAAGAGGGAGGATCCTGCTTTACCAATACCGGAAAGATCATCAGGCAGGATCGCCAATTATCTGATTTTGACTCAATCAGCTTAAATGATTATGTTAATCTGATTCTCACACAGGATACCATGAACCTGGTTAGTGTCGAAGCAGGTCAAAACATTGTTGATGGAATAACAACAACAGTAATCGACCGGCAACTGGTAATTCATAACAGGAATGAATGTAATTGGCTTAGAAGCTACACCAAGCCCATCAATGTTTATGTCACTGTCAAAAATCTATGGAAAGTCAACTACAATTCTTCCGGTAACTTGACGACAACAAATGCGATTGCTTCCGATATCTTCATTGTCGATGCATGGGGAGGCTGCGGATCAATTGACATCGAACTTAAAATTCATGAAGGATTCTTTATTCAGCACATGGGCACTGCTGATTTCAAGTTGCGTGGAGTATGCGGGATCAATTCGGTATATGCCGGAGATTTCGGACTGTTCGACTGCGGGGATCTTCAAACGGGGTATACTTTTATTAAAAATTATGGGTCAAACGATTGTTATGTACAAGCGTCGATGTTTCTTGACGCTACCATTGGCTCCATTGGAAATATCTATTATAAAGGCAACCCCGATACGCTATATACCCACATTTTTGGATCAGGAGAAATATTGCCTTTCTGATAACATCAGTATGCCCTTGCAAAAATTACCCGTTGAGTGGATGGCTTACCTGAATAAACACAGACACCCTTTTCCACCGGGTTATTTAATGGAATGACACGGATTGTTGCTTTGGTCTCTTCTTTGATCCTTTCTTCCGTTTCTTGTGTGCCATCCCAATGTGCATAAATAAAGCCACCTTTATTTTCAACAATCTCCTTGAATTCTTCCCAGGAATCTACCCAATATGAGTTATTTTTCCGGAAAGAAACTGCCCGATCGAATAAATTCTTCTGAATTTTGTCCAGCAAAGGAAGAATGTTATCTTCGATACCACTCATATCCAGTATCTCCTTCTCAAGGGTATCTCGTCGCGTTATTTCAATCGTTCCCTGTTCAATATCCCGCGGGCCGATGGTCAGTCGTACCGGTATCCCTTTAAATTCATATTCTGTAAATTTCCAGCCCGGTTTATGCGTATCCCGGTCGTCGTATTTTACCCGAAGGCCTTTTTGTTCCAAAGCTTTTTGTATTGCAAAGGCTTTTTCCGAAATGGCAGACCTTTGCTCTTCATTCTTGAAGACCGGAACAATAGCAATCTGAATAGGAGCTAGTTTGGGAGGCAAAATCAAACCGTTATCATCTGAATGAGCCATAATGATGGCTCCTATCAAGCGGGTGGAAACGCCCCAGGAAGTCGCCCAGACATAATCGAGTTGATTATCCCTGTTTAAAAACTTAACATCAAAAGCCTTGGCAAAATTCTGACCCAGAAAATGGGATGTTCCTGCCTGAAGGGCTTTCCCGTCCTGCATCAGGGCTTCAATGGCATAAGTCTCCAGAGCACCTGCAAACCGTTCCCCGGGTGATTTGGTTCCCTGAATTACCGGAATTGCCATCCAGTTTTCAGCGAAATCGGTGTAAACATTCAACATCCTCTCGGCCTCTTTCACCGCTTCTTCCTTCGTCGCATGTGCTGTATGACCCTCCTGCCAAAGGAATTCAGTTGTCCGCAGAAACAGACGGGTGCGCATTTCCCATCGAACAACGTTTGACCACTGGTTCAGTAACAAGGGCAAATCACGGTAGGATTTAATCCAGTTTTTATAAGTATCCCAAATAATGGTTTCGGAAGTTGGCCGGATAATCAATTCCTCTTCCAGTTTTGCCTCCTCATCAACGACTATCCCCCTGCCATCTTGTGAATTTTTTAACCGGTAATGGGTCACCACGGCACATTCTTTGGCAAAACCCTCAACATGACTGGCTTCTTTGCTGAAAAACGATTTTGGGATTAAAATCGGGAAGTAAACGTTTGAATGACCCGTGTCCTTAAACATCCGATCCAGCGTCGACTGGATTTTTTCCCATATGGCATAACCATATGGTTTTATCACCATACACCCCCTTACTGGAGAATTTTCTGCAAGATCAGCTTTGATTACCAGATCATTATACCATTGAGAATAATTTTCATTTCGTGTTGGAAAATCTTTAGCCATTTATAGATTTTTGGTACGAGATTTGCTGTAATTCATTTTGTATAACTTGCCAGCAAAATTAATAAAATATCCTGTTCATTAAGAAATTAGCTACTTTCAAGAATCAAAAGAGTAAAAGCCATGAAAAAAGTTATAATTCCGGTCATCTCCATCTGTATGATGGTCATGTCTTGTAAAACCACCCAGCAACCGGCTTCGACATACAACGATGATGTATATTATTCAACATCGAAAAGCGAAAAACCCGCTCCCGTTATTAAAGAATCCGTTCCGGCATCTAATCCGCAGATTGTTGCCTCTCCCGACAGTTCTTCCACTGTTAAAAGTGGCTCCGCTTCATGGGCCGACGATTACAATGATTATACCTATTCATCGCGTATTAAGCGTTTCCATGATCAGAGCGGAAGCAACAACTATTATGATCCCTCCTATACCAACTCCTCGAACAACGATACCATCGTCAATGTAAACACAAATCCAAATGTGAACGTTTATCTTGGAAGTGGAGGCTATTGTGGTGACTGGTTCGGATCGTCGATCTCTTTTGGGTTTGGTTGGGGATATAGTCCCTGGTCTTGGGGTTGGGGGTACGGTTATCCCTATTACGGCTTTTATGATTATCCCTGGGGCGGGTATTGGCCATATTATGGCGATTATTGGAATGGATACTGGAATGGTTATTGGAATGGCTACTATGATGGTTATTACGGATATCCTCCGTATTATACTTCCTATTCCGGATATTATTATGGTCCGAGAAGAACACTGACTTCTAATGGTGGAGGTGGCGTTCCTAATGAACGCACCATTGTTCCACAAGCAACCCTTACAGAACGAAATACCCGGACCTCTGCACTGGAGAGAAATTCGAACCCTGCAGCTACTCCTGCCTATACTCGTCAGAATAATAATCAGAACACAGAAATTCAAAGGAGTACACGTGCAGATCAAATTTCAGCAAAAAGAACTCCAACGAATCAGGAAACATATCGCTATTCCAGGTCTGACTATAATAAACAGGCTCCCTATCAACGTAGCTCCGCCCAATACCGGGATCAAAAACAACAACCGGCTCCCCGGTATACCAAACCTGGAAACGTGAATCCGGTGCAGCGTTCCAACCAGACTCAAAGCTATTCTTCTCCGGCTTACCGTCAGGCAAAATCCAGTCAGGAATATCTTAATCCAAGGTCACAAAATCCTGGTGTCAATAGTAATGCAACCCGTTCTAACCGGAGCACGAACATCTCTAATGACAGGTCCAGTCGCTATGTATCACCGTCAAACACAAACCGGAGCTACAGTTCTCCTTCCAGATCAAATACACCCAGCTATTCTTCTCCTTCCAGATCAACCTCTCCGAGTTATTCAGCACCTTCCAGATCCAGTTCGCCCAGCTATTCAGCACCTTCCAGGTCAGGTGGTGGAGGAGGAAGTGTGCCCTCGGGTGGTGGCGGCGGAGGAAGAAGGAGATAATTGGTTTATCATAAACTCACTAACTATGAAAAAACTAATTCTGATGCTGCTGCTGATACCAGGTTTCACAGCAATCATATATAGCCAAACCTCTGAAGATGCCCTTCGTTACTCCCGGATCTTTTACAATGGCACCTCACGTTTCATGGGAATGAGCGGAGCATTTGGTGCAGTAGGGGCTGATTTTTCGATTCTTGCTACCAACCCGGCCGGAATCGGAATTTATCAAAGTTCCGAAATGAGCCTGACTTTTGCCCCAATGGTTAATTATTCAAAATCAAATTATTATGGAACCACTTCCACGGATAATCAAATGAATTTCGCCATGGGCAACTTGGGGTTCATCTTTACGATAAAGCCTTATAAAAAAAATAGCGGGGGCCTGAAAAATTTCAATTTCGGCTTTGGGATCAACCGGCAGAATGATTTCAACAGCAGAACCTATATTGAAGGTGAAAATCCGAAGAGCAGCATGATGCAAAGCTATGTCAATGTGCTTAATGACCTGCAGGTTCCACAGGATGAAGTAGAAATCAAATATCCTTTTGATATCGGCCTTGCCTATGGCAGTAATCTGGTCTATTTCGATTCCGCAAGTAATAAATATTTATGTGATGCACGTTACGGAGGTGTATTTCAAAGCAAGATTATCAACTCTTCCGGATCTATCAATGAACTCGATTTCTCGTTTGGTGGAAACATTAATGACAAACTTTTCTTTGGGATGACCATTGGCGTTCCATTTATCCGCTATTTTGAAACAAGTCTCTACCAGGAAATCGATCTGGCTGATACGATTCGTGAATTCAATTATCTGAAGTATAATTATGCATTACAGACCAATGGAACCGGTGTGAATTTTAAAGCAGGTCTGATCTACAAACCTTTTGAGTGGTTTCGAGTCGGAGTGAGCATTCATACACCGACTTGGTATCCGAACATGCATGATGAATGGTTCAGCAGTATTGAATCTAATTTTACTAACTCTTCCTGGAATACAATTCAATACTCCCCTATCGGGAATTATAATTATCAATTGATAACACCTTTCAGGGCTATGGGGAGCATTGCATTTATTGTTGGTCAATATGGATTATTCAGTGCCGACTATGAATACGTCAACTATTCTCAAGGGCGATTTACTTCTTCAGGTGAGAGTTACCAGGACATCAACCGGGAAATCCAGGATAGCTATCAATCGTGGGGAAATATCCGGTTTGGAACGGAATGGAGGATCCAGAACTTAAGAATACGCGGAGGATTTGCCTATTTCAGCAACCCATATAAGAACGGGATCAACAACAGCGAAAGATATCAGATTTCAGGTGGGTTGGGATACCGTGGACGTCATTTCTTTGCTGATGTATCCTATGTCTGGAATTCCATGAAAGCGGATTATTATTTATATGATCCTGCACTGGTGGCTCCTGCTCATATCACCCAATATACCAGTTCCGTCCTGACAACCATTGGATTCCGGTTTTAATGCGTTTTTTTGAGCCTGTTCAAACCAGCTTTGGCCATTAGGTCAAGGCTGGTTTTGTATTCTAGCGTTTGAATTGAGAGGCATTGACGGTAACAACTTTCGGCCTTTAAAGTTTCTCCATGGCTTTCAAATATCATTCCCATTTGGAAAGCAGAAGCAGCCGCATAGCAATAAATTTCATTCTTTCCTTTTTGTATTGTTTCGCGGTAATAGAATAATGCTTTGGGAATATTGCCTTTTTCATGATATATACGTGCAAGCAGGTACGTATATTCAATAAAGTCTTTTCGGGTCTTGACAATTCTTTTCAAGGAGTTATTTAGAAGCTCTGATAAAGCCTTTTCATAATAACCTCCATCAACCAATAACCGGGTACGCAGCAAAACAACCGAGGGAAAGGTCCAGACATCCATTTCCGTCCAAGCCTGTTTATCTTCATCAACGATAAATGCACCTTTTATCCTGAGAACCTGAATAGTCTCAAAGTATTTCGCCGTGTCCCCTGTCAGTGCAGCTATCCAGGCCAGTTTCTGATAAGCCGCCTTAATATAGTTCAAGCCTTTGAAATGGTCGATGTAGTATTGGAAATGATCCTTTGCACTCAGATCAAGCCGGTTCAGTCGGCACATCCCTTCCATGTAATATAGGAAATAAAAAGGGCAGGCCTTACCATCAGAAGTTCTCCTTTGGAGAACCTCAAGCGCCCGATCGTTCAATCCGTTCCGCATAAGGATTCGGGCAGTGATGTAGGTCATCAGTGGAGTTTCGCATAGTAGCCTGTTATCCTGTTCCGATTTGAACAGGTCAATTTCATGGAGCGCTTCCTGTTTATCCTTGTACAGATCCAGAGCAGTAGTGACCAGATAAAAGAATGCTTCAGGCTTGAACATGGATATGAATTTATCCTGACCGTTATAATCGGTGATTTTGCGGATCCTGGTTATCCCTGTTTCAATCGAGCCATCAATACCCATCAAATGAACGATCCATCTATAATTATCTGGAACTGTTGCGGCCAGTAGGCAAATCAGCCCCAAGCCCATTTTATTCAGAAGGAACGCAGGAAAAAGCTTTTGGTTTTCCATGAGTAACTGATTTGCTTTCTGCATTTCAAGGGCAGCCGCTATATAGTCACCAAACTTAAGTCGCGATAAGGCCCATTGCAAATTGACTTCAGCCAGGCAAAACCGGTAAAAGGGTGATTTCTTATCTCCTTTTTCAAGCAGATCTATCCGGTTTTGTTTATTGGTTGAAAACTCTTCAAACTGTATCCGCTCCTCTCCGATATATAAAGTCAGAAAGTCGATGTAGTTTTCCAGGTAAACCGGGATCAGGTTATTTCGGTCCCGTTTTTTTTCTGAATTCAAAATATTACCAGCATCCTTGAATTGTAATGACAGGATATGACGCAATGCATGCTGGCATGGTTCATTGAAAGCATATTGTGCAACCGTTATATGGATAAAAAAAAGAAAGGCCCCCGTAAAACAAATAGTCTTCACGAGAATAGTCTTTCTCATAGACAGAAAAAAATCGATCAATGCACGATACTTACGATTCCCTCATCGACAAGTATTCTTCCGCAATATTCGCAAACAATGATTTTTTTATGCATCCGTATATCAAGCTGATGCTGCGGAGGAATTTTATTAAAGCAACCGCCACAGGCATCCCGCTCAATCTGGACAACAGCGAGGCCATTACGAGCATTCCTGCGTATCCTTGTATAAGCCGTCAATAAACGATCCTCGATGTAGGTTTGGTTCTCTTCAGAACTTCTGATCAGATCTGTTTCTTCTTTTTCTGTTTCGGCAATGATATCATCTAGTTCATTTTTCTTGATCTCCAGATCGCTCTTTCTGTCCTGAAGTTCTTTCTGATATTGATCAATCTCTTCTTTTTTGATTTCGCATCCAGACTGAAATTCCTTAATTCGTTTTTCAGCAAGTTGAATTTCAAGATTTTGAAATTCGATCTCTTTGGTTAATGAATCATACTCCCTGTTATTACGGACATTCATTTGCTGATCTTCATACTTTTTAATAAGAGAGTGGCAATCCTTGATGACATTTTTCTTTTCGGTAATAGATTTTTCAAGTGCCATTGTTTCCTGTACATAGTTATCAATACGGGTTTCCAATCCTGCAATTTCATCTTCCAGGTCCTGCACTTCCAATGGCAACTCACCGCGAATGATTTTAATTTTATCAATCTGCGAATCGATCTGCTGTAAACTATAAAGAGCGATCAGCTTTTTTTCAATTGTTACTTCACCTTTTTCCTCCATTTGTTCCGGCCTGGCTTTACCTGCTGTTTTAGTCGTGCTTTTGACCTCTTTTTTTTCTTCCTCCCTAGCAGGAGTGGGCTTTTTCTCGGTCACTGGTTTCTCAGCGGCTTTTTTTGCCAGTTTTGCTGGTTTTGATGTGGCAATCGGTTTACTGGTCGTTTTCGCCATAAATTCTTAATTAAAAATAATGAACCGGGTTGGTATTGATTTCTGAAATTAGGACTGCAAAGGTAGGAAATTTTTCAATTATTGCATGATAAAGCCATTCTTTTACCCAGTGCTCGCTTTCATAATGACCTATATCCATCAGGGTAATCCGGTCTGCTCCGAGGAAAAAGTCGTGATATTTCAGATCGGCCGTTATCAGAACATCCGCTCCGGCTCTTATGGCCTCAGAGATCAAAAAGCTTCCCGATCCACTGCAGCAGGCAACCCGTTTAACAGGTCGGGATAACAATCCGGAATGACGAATGGCATTCAAGGTTAAGGTATTTTTGATATGAAGGAGAAGTTCAGTGTTCGTCATCGGGTTGGTCAATTCCCCAATGGTTCCTGCCCCCACCTTTGGAAACGGGTTTCTTAAGGGAACAATGTCATATGCCACCTCTTCATAGGGGTGATTCTCCAATAATGCTTTGATAATATGACCTTCCAGATAATTTGGGAAAATCACTTCAATCTTTACCTCTTTTTCGAAATGAACAATATTTTTCTGACCGACGAACGGGTTAGCCTCCCCCGATGCACGGAAGGTTCCTTCACCCGTGGTATTAAAGCTGCATGAATTATAATTCCCGATCGTCCCTGCACCTGCTTCAAACAGTGCATTCCTGGTTTTTTCCGCATAAGCCAACGGGCAAAAGGTGATCAGTTTGGAGAGAATGTCTTTTTTAGGTAACAGTATTTTAAAGCTGCTGATCCCCAATTTCTTCATCAAATATCCATTCAATCCGTTCAAAGCATTATCCAGGTTGGTATGGATGGCATAGATTGCCATATCGCGTTTTACCGCTTGATAAATAAGTTTTGTTTCAACTTTATCCCAGGTCAGTCTCTTCAGATTAGTAAAAATGAATGGGTGATGGGAAATAATCAGGTTACAGTCTTTTGCAGTGGCTTCATCCATGACCGCAGGTGTAAGGTCAAGGCATAGCATGACCTTCCGGACAGTCATATCGGGATCTCCAACCAGTAAGCCGGCATTATCATACTCTTCGGAAGTTGAAAGGGGAGCCAGGGATTCCAGGAAAAGGCAAAAATCATTCAAATTCATGAGAAATCGAATTAAAATATATTAAATCAAAAGTACGGATTTCTGCGGTCAATGGACTTAAAAGTTGTTAGTAAGTTGTTTAAAAGTTTCACAAAAACAAGAAAAAACAACCTTTAAAAATGCCAAAATTTGATATCCGGTTTTCCCATTCCAAAAATTGCCGAAATGAAATCGCCTGTTGTATTTGTTATTGACAGAAATCCTATCCACAACAGTTTGATTAAGTATCACCTCAATGTAAATAAATTTTTCAGTATTCAGACTTTCCGGTCTGGCGAGGAGTGTCTTTACCGGATAAACAAAGGTCCCATCCCGGATTTTCTGATATCGGATTATGATGTCGGCGATATTACCGGCTTTGATCTGTTAAAAAAGGTGCAAGTGATATCATCGACTATCCATGTGATTTTTTTCTCCTCATATGACGATCCCATTCTCGCAGTTCGGTTACTTGACTCCGGGGCGGCTGATTATATTGTCAAGACTGGAAAGCTTGAAATGGGGATTGCGGAGCTGGTGAAGAATGTTAAATTCCTTGCAAAGGAATGGGTCTTGTTTAAATAGTTCTGATTCCAACCTTTTATTTTCCTGTCAGGGCGACTTTTTCATCTGGCATTTGTTTTAGAAAAGCAATTTTCATAATTTTAGGCCTTTAACACAAATGTCTATCCAGCGGATCATATTATTTCCTTTCGCGTTTTGTTACGGGATTATTATGTTTTTCCGGAATTTCCTTTTTAACATCGGTGTCATTCCGTCAAAAAGATTCAATATTCCGGTTATCTCTGTCGGAAATCTTTCATGTGGTGGAACAGGCAAAACACCACATGTTGAATACCTGATACGATTACTGTCCCAAAATTACTTTATAGCAACACTCAGTCGGGGTTATGGACGCAAGAGTGATGGATTCCTGATCGGTTCAAAACGTTCAAACGTTAAATACCTTGGTGATGAACCTTTGCAATATGCAAAAAAGTTTGATAAGATAAAAGTCGCTGTCGATGAGAAACGGAAAAGGGGCATTGGGTTGCTCATGGAAAAATATCCAGGACTGGATTTAATTTTGCTCGATGATGCCTTTCAGCACCGGCATGTCAAACCCGGGCTGAATATTCTTCTGACTGATTCCGATCATCTTTATTCAGAGGATTATCTATTGCCCGTAGGCAAATTACGTGAGTCGAAGCGTGAAGCCAAACGGGCCGACGTAATTATCGTGACCAAGACTCCCAAGATATTTTCACCGATAACCCGCAGGAGGATCCTGGAGGATATTCATCCAAGACGGGATCAAGTCGTTCTTTTTTCATACGTGCATTACGGGAATCCGGTTCCTGGTTATGAACCCATTGCAAGCTCTTTTCCCTCACATCTGACCAATATTCTTCTTATCAGCGGGATTGCCAGTGATTTTCCTTTCCGAGAATATCTCATGCGAATGTGTTCGGAACTGATCCCCATGAAATTTCCCAATCACCATTTTTATACTCAGAAAGATATTGAGAATATTAATCAACGGTTTGTGGATCTCCCAACCAAAAAGAAAGTGATTATTACAACAGAGAAGGATATGATGCGGTTAAAAACACCGGAACTTAGTACTATTCTTAAAAATCTCCCGTTATTTTACATCCCTATTGAGATCAGATTTCATGGGGAAGACATGAAAAAATTTGATGATCTGATTCTTACATATGTTGAAAAAAATAAAAGAGACCATTGAATATCTGGAGGACCGGATCAGTGATAAGCCCATAATCGGAATCATACTGGGTACCGGATTAGGCGGTCTTGTCAATGAAATAGAAATCCACCATACCATTCCGTACGAGTTTATTCCCAATTTTCCGGTGTCAACGGTCGATGGTCATCGTGGACAGTTGATTTTTGGGACGATGGCTGGTTCGCAGATCGTTGCCATGCAGGGAAGGTTTCATTATTATGAGGGTTATACGATGCAGGAGGTGACCTTCCCCGTAAGGGTTATGAAATTTTTGGGAATACGGTTACTTATTCTTTCGAATGCCAGCGGGGGCGTTAATCCGGAGTACGAGATTGGGGATATTATGGTTATCAAAGATCACATCAACCTTATGAAGGATAATCCCCTCATTGGCCAGAATGAAGAACTGATCGGGACCCGTTTTCCGGACATGAGCAACGCCTATGATTCCGAACTGATAGAAAAGGCATTTGCCATCGCTTCACGGAACAAACTCAGATTAAAAAAGGGGGTGTATGCCGCTGTTTCAGGACCGACTTTTGAAACTCCCTCCGAGTATCTTTATATCCGGACGATCGGAGCCGATGCCGTTGGCATGTCGACTGTTCCCGAAGTGATTGCTGCCAGGCACATGAATTTAAAATGTTTTGCTGTATCCATTATTTCCGATCTTGGTGTACCGGGTAAAATCGTAGAAGTTACCCATAAGGATGTGATTGATGCTGCAAGTGCGGTGGAACCAACCATGACCCGTCTGATCAAAGAACTGATCAGAGATACTTAAGAACCTTCAGCTTCCATTTTAATCCAATCCCTATATTCCGGTGGGAAATGGGGATCAAGACCAATCCAACACCGATGAGTGACCCACTGATTACGAGGGAGGTTGGTTCAAGGACCTGTCTGTTATTTATCAGGTTATTCACTATATCGAGGGTTATATAGGTTGCTCCGACGACCAAGGTGATTTTGCTCAGAAGATTAAGGAAATAGATATCCCGTCTTACCGATTTGATATCATCGAACCGAACTGTGTAATGAGTTCCGATCATAATGGATGAATCTTCGATGGACCATAAAAAACTTTTCAGCCGCAAATGCTTTGTCTTGGTCTTTACATTGATAAAATCACCAATCTGATAGGTATATTTTTTCGGTGTTCCTATTTTTTCGAGTAACAGGGTACTTTGCCCAGATACATCACTACAAATGCATACGAGCAAAAAGATCAGCGTAGGTTTCCACATTTTAGACCATCTTACTGCTAAAATAATAAAAAATAAATGAACCGGCCTTACTTTGTCCGGAAATGGCAGTGATCATCATACCCGTCAGGGTAGGAATTCATTATCTTTGCAACCGTATGATCCGGGCTTTCAATATTCTGCTTCTCGTCGTTCTCATTCTGTCTTTATCATGCCAGAATGAGAAGCCATTTACCTTGCAATCCTTTAAGGATTTTCAAAAACAAGATTCTGAGCCAGCAGTCAGAGAAGAAAGTTCATCAATGAGTGCAACCAACCTTAGGGAGAGTCAGGTACTCAAACGGGAAAAGAAGCGGAATACTGGGCATAAAGCGGGATATACGGAGGGTGTAATAAATATCTATCGTCCTGATTCACTTATTCAAGACAAGCTGTTATTTCTAAGAAGCAAGGAAGCCGATATCGATCTCAATGAACCGGTCAGCAGGAGCTTTTTTTTATCTTCCTTACCTGCGGCTGAATTTCCGGTGATGATCCTTCTAAGCCGGGAGCGCTTTCTTAAAATCAGCTTTGATAATGATATATTCGATTATACTGACCGGTTTTATACCAATGGAATACGTTTTGATCTGATCGCCCCATTTCTATCTGGTAATCCGGTGGCTAAGATCATGGTCCCCTACTGGGGGGCCGGTACCAATTATTATGGTATTTCGCTGATCCAGAATATTTTTACCCCCTCGACCACTAAGGTGGGGGGGATTCTTTACGGAGACCGGCCTTATGCTGCCTATTTGTTATTGGGAAGCTTTAAGATCACAAACGATCCGGTTAAACGGTTCAGGCAAACGAGTGAAATCGATCTTGGATGCATCGGTCCACTTTCCTTTGGCGAGTGGATCCAGCGATCCTTTCATGTGGTGGTACCTGGCAACAATGAACCACTTGGGTGGAATTATCAGATCCAAAATGACCTCGTTATCAATTACCTTTTACGTTATGAGAAGGGGATTCTCAGTCATCCGAACCTTGAGATGAACCTCGTTTCAACGGCTTCATTGGGAACCCTGTATACCAATATCACCGGAGGATTTCATTTTCGTGCAGGATGGATGAATCCGTATTTTTCAAACCTGGGTATTGCGAGGAGGCAAAAGCTTTTCACGTCGGGCATGCGCCGGACACAGTTTTATTTTTTTCTGAAGGGAGCAGGAAAATTAGTCGGCTATGATGCGACCTTACAGGGAGGGCTTCTTAACCATTCCAGCGTTTATACACTTTCGCCGGATGAAATATCGCGGCTTATATTCCAGAGTTCCGTTGGCATGACTTTCACTTACGGAGGTTTCCAGGTTGATGTAGAGCAATTTCTTCTGAGCCCTGAATTTCATCATGGATGGTGGCATAAATGGGTTCATGTAGGATTTACCTTTTGCCTCTGATTGTTGATAAAAAAATCCTTCCTCTTTAGATAGTATCTTGTGGATATGTTCTATTTTTGACGCATGGGAGAAGTGGAAAAATTTCCGTCCGGTCCGGGGGGATTACAGACCAAGCAGTTTTCTGAGAATCAGCGTGGTAAGAAAAGATTTGCGCAAGGATCCTTTACCGACTCCTTGCAGGAGCATGGTAAAGTTCCGCCACAGGCGCTGGATCTTGAAGAGGCCGTTCTGGGTGCGATGATGCTGGAGAATGACCGGCTTGCTGAAGTGATAGAAGTTCTTAAGCCTGATGCCTTCTACAAAGAATCACACCAGCTGATATTTTCGGCAATCCAGCGGTTATTTGCCAATAACCAGCCCGTTGACATCCTGACCGTAACGGAAGAATTGCGTCAGCATGGGGAGCTTGAACTGGTCGGTGGACCCTATCAGGTCACTATGCTGACCAACCGGGTGGCCTCTGCCGCCAATATTGAATTTCATTCCCGCATCATTCTTCAGAAATACATCCAGCGGGAGCTTATCCGGGTCTCATCCGGGATCATCAAGGAATCATACGAGGACACGACGGATGTTTTCGATTTACTGGATAAGGCGGAAACCGAACTTTTTGCTATCAGCGAAAGCAACATCGGCAAAGCTACCATGGACATGCAATCCATCGTCAAGGAGGCAATCAGGGAAATTACGGCAGGACGTAAGCAAGAAGGGCAATTGCGGGGGGTTGGTTCGGGGTTCAGTCAGATCGACCGGATTACATCCGGTTGGCAAAAATCGGACCTGATCATTATTGCTTCCCGTCCGGGTATGGGAAAGACGGCTTTTGCCCTGACGATGGCGCGGAATGCCGCGATCGACTTTAAAAAACCCATTGCTTTCTTTTCGCTTGAAATGTCTGCTATCCAGCTTGTCACCCGTTTAATCTCAAGTGAAACCGAAATCCCTCAGGAGAAGCTAAGAAGAGGTACAATGGCTGAATTTGAATGGGAGCAGTTAAATGCAAAAATATCCAGTCTTATCGATGCACCGTTGTTTATTGATGATACCGCCGCCTTATCCATTTTCGATCTTCGCGCTAAGTGCAGGCGACTGAAAGCCCGGTACGATATTCAGCTCATTGTAGTGGATTATCTTCAACTGATGACAGGCAGTCAGGAATCGAAGGGGAACCGGGAACAGGAGATCAGCAGTATCTCACGGGCATTAAAATCGCTGGCCAAAGAGCTGGACATTCCGGTAGTTGCCATTTCCCAATTAAGTCGTGCACCGGAAAAACGTACGGGAGCCCGTCCCATTTTGTCTGACCTACGTGAGTCGGGATCGATCGAGCAGGATGCCGACATGGTTCTATTCATTTACCGCCCTGAATATTATAAAATTGAGGTGGATGCATCCGGAGAATCAACTTCCGGTATGGCAGAGGTGAGCATTGCAAAGAACAGGAATGGCCCCCTGAAAGATGTCAAACTTAAATTTATTTCCAAATATGCCAAATTCGTTGACCTCGAAATGGAGTACTCCGAAGTGAATACTATTCCTGCGAATTCCTCGTTTGATGGTTCAGTCCGTACCAGGACCATAATGTCGAAAATGGATGATAATGACGAGAATGACATGCCCTTTTAAAGCTTCACTTCTCTCTTTTCTTTTTCTTTTTCTATTGTTAAATCCTTTATCTTCCTGGGCAGCTTATATTCTCATACCCATGGATGAAACGCAGAAAGATCATCTCAAGTCTTATGGGATTGCTTACTGGGTCCTAACACACGATGTTGAAGTAAACTGGTTATTGAATTACCGTGGGGGAAGTTTTATGTTCAGATATATCAAAGCATTTGAAGAAGAATGTACGATCCGGGGGGTCAATTATCAGATCCTGGCAGATGCTCAATCGTCAGCTATTTTGCAGGAGATCTCTGATCCTCAAGCCAATATGGAAAATATTAAACTTCATAAAGCTCCTAAAGTAGCTGTTTATTCGCCAAAGAACAAAAGACCCTGGGACGATGCAGTCACCCTGGTCCTTACCTATGCTGAGATACCCTATGATGTGGTTTATGACGAAGAGATCATATCAGGTGTATTGCCTTTATATGACTGGCTGCATCTGCATCACGAGGATTTTACCGGTCAATATGGCAAATTCTGGGCAGCATACCGGAATGCCGGGTGGTATATGGAAGATGTAAGGGTTAATGAAGAAATGGCCAGAAAACTGGGTTTCACCAAGGTATCGCAGATGAAACTGGCGGTCGTTAAAAAAATCCGGGATTTTGTGGCAGGGGGTGGTTATCTTTTTTCTATGTGCTCCGCACCCGACAGCTATGATGTTGCCCTGGCAGCGGATGGCATAGATATCTGTGACGTGATGTTTGACGGTGATCCTGCAGATCCGGAGGCACAATCGAAGCTGGATTACAGCAAATGTTTTGCCTTTGAAAATTTCAAGCTCAGCACCAATCCATATGAATACGAGATCTCATCCATCGATATGACAGAAACAAGGCCAAGGAATCTCACCCATGATAATGATTTTTTCTCACTGTTTGAATTTTCAGCAAAGTGGGATCCGGTGCCCAGCATGCTTTGTCAGGATCATGAATCGCTGATCCATGGATTCATGGGACAGACAACCGCATTTAATAAAAGAACCATCAAACCAAACGTTGTGATCCTCGGTGAGAACAAGGCCCTGGGTGAAGCCCGGTACATCCATGGAGATTTTGGGAAAGGAACATGGACTTTTCTTGGAGGTCACGATCCGGATGATTATCAACATCTTGTAGGGGACCCACCAACGGATCTGAAGCTGCATCCGAATTCTCCGGGATATCGTCTGATCCTGAATAATATTTTATTTCCGGCGGCGAAAAAAGAAAAGCGGAAGACTTAACAGTTGATCCATCTAAAGGTCTACCAGGGACCGAGGTACGGCTCGCTGATCCTCCAATGGTATACCGTTCCCTCGAAATCATAGTCGATCAGGTTATTGCAGGTTGTTTTCGATATAAATCCGATGGTTCCGCCCCTGATCACGGCATCAGGTATAAACAGCTCCATCTTGCCATCCAGAATCCAAGGACAGTCAAGATATTCCAAAAGGGAGCTGGTTATGGTTGAACGGAATCCATATCCCATTGAAGAAATCCCGGTGGCGGAACCATTAACTTCTATCTGAACCGGATTATTCCCGTTCTGCAGGATTTCGGGTGGAAGCGTAAATGTGATCAATCCGTTCCAGTGGATTACCCGGAGGCTATCTTTTGTAATTAAGGCATCCGAAATATAGTTCGTATATACCATTTTACTATCTGAGGTGGAATTTGAAAAGATCATGCTGTCGGAAGCAATGATATAATGAGAATCCTCAAAATAATTTTTAAAGGTGACAAAGGCTTTTGTCCCTTCCACAAAAAAAGAAGTATCGAGGACCACCTCAAAGCCTCCCTTTCTCCTGACACTGTCGGGGCATAATGTTCCTGAATAAATGAAAGTCAATTTTTTATTATCGGGACTAAGAGTAACCGAGGCAGAATCGATAAGGGAATGATGCTGCTGTTGTAACGCTGAGTCACGGGATGCTTTGACGATCATATTAAAAACATTAATGAAAGGACGGTGGGAAAGGATGTTGTCGTTGGCAACATTCAGGTTTGGTTTCAGGTCATATGACTGGTTCTTCTTACAGGCAGTACCTGCAAAAAGTAAGGCCAAACCAAAAAGGAAAATAACCAGGTTTTTCATTCTTATCAAGCGTTTTCAGGTTTCCCTGTCGTAAATCAGGAAGGCATATGCAAAATCGCAATTCCCGGAAGGGGGAAATTCTTCTTTTGAAAACAGTTTCCATCCGGATTCCTGTATTTCAGGAAAAAAAACATCTCCCTCAAAAGATTTTTTGACCAATGTCAGGTACAGGCGGTCGGCCAGGGGCAAAAATTGCCGGTAGACTGAAGCTCCTCCGATAATGAATGTCTCCTCAGAGGGTTTACAGTATGCAAGCGCATCTTCAATGGAATAAACGGTAATGCAACCGTCGATCTTTTCTCCTGCGACATCGGTTATCACGATATTTGTCCGGTTAGCCAGCGGACGCCGGGGCAGGGAGAAGTAAGTCCTTTTTCCCATGATGACGGTATGACCTGTAGTCAGCCGTTTAAAAAGCTTCATGTCATCCGGGATATGCCAGAGGAGATCGTTATTTCTGCCAATGGCCATATTTTCCGCAACTGCAACAATGATTGAGATCATAACAGGGTAATTTAGACGGCTATATCTCCTTTTATATGAGGATGGGACTGATAGCCCCGGAGTTGAAAATCCTCAAATTTAAAATTGAAAATGTTATCGATATCCGGGTTGATGATCATTTCCGGAAGCGGTAACGGGGATCTGGTCAACTGCAACCTCACCTGTTCAAGGTGGTTCAGGTAAATATGTGCATCGCCCAGCGTATGAACAAATTCACCCGGTTTCAATCCGGTGACCCGGGCAATCATCATTGTCAACAGGGCATAAGAGGCAATATTGAACGGAATGCCTAAAAAAATATCGCAGCTTCGCTGGTACATCTGGCAAGAAAGCCGGTTATCCGAAACATAAAACTGAAAAAGCAAATGGCAGGGGGGCAAGGCCATTTGGTCGAGGCACCCTACATTCCAGGCACTGACGACATGTCGTCGTGAGTCGGGATTTGATTTGATCGATTCAATCACCTGTGAAATCTGGTCGATATGAGATCCATCTGGTTTGGGCCAGGAGCGCCACTGATATCCATAAACCGGTCCCAGTTCACCCTTTTCATCAGCCCATTCATCCCAGATGGTCACTTTGTTTTCGTGGAGGTATTTGATATTGGTTTCACCCTTTAAAAACCATAAAAGTTCATGAATGATAGAACGCAAGTGGAGTTTCTTCGTTGTAAGCACAGGAAATCCCTGTTTCAGATCGAATCTCATCTGGTATCCAAAAACGCTGATGGTACCGGTACCTGTCCGGTCAGTTTTTTCAACTCCGTTTCTTAAAACATATTCGAGCAGGTCAAGGTATTGCTTCATAGATAAGTAGTGAAATAGCAAAATTATAGAGTGATTAATGTTGTTGAATCTCCAATACTTTCGGATCGTGTTTGTGCCGGAAGAAGATGGCAAACAGAATAGCAACTATCAGAGAATAGACAGCAAAAGTCATCCAGATTCCTGACCAGTCGTTCACCCCGTTGTGCCTGAAAAATTTTTCAATGATGATCCCACTGAGGGTGCTGCCCAGAATGGCGCCAAATCCGTTGGTCATCATCATGAAGAGTCCCTGGGCACTGGCTTTGATCTCGGGTTTGCTTTGAGTTTCAACAAAGAGAGAACCGGATATGTTAAAGAAATCAAAGGCCATTCCGTAAATGATACAGGAGAGAATGATCATCCAGAGGCCATCGGCAGGATTGCCAAACGAAAACAACCCAAAACGCAACACCCAGGCTATCATACTGAACAGCATCACCTTTTTAATTCCGAAATGTCTCATGAAGAACGGTATTGTAAGAATAAAAAGTGTTTCGGAAATTTGCGAAATGGACATGATGATGGCAGGATATTTTACAGCCGTCAGATTTTGATATTCCGGCATCAGGGCAAAGTCGTCAAGAAAGTTTGCCCCATATGCATTGGTAAGTTGGAGCGAAGCTCCCAGGCACATGGCGAAAAAAAAGAAAAATGCCATCTTGGCATTCTTAAACAAGGAAAAAGCATTGATTCCCAAGGCGTTGGTAAAAGAATTGTTGCTGGCAATTCCGGGTGGAGGGCATTTGGGCAAAGTGAAGGCGTAAAGGCCAAGGAGCAAAGAAACTCCAGATGCTATATAAAACTGTAAAGCTGAAGTTTCAAGATTCAGTAAGCTGATGTTCCACAACGCTGCAATAAAACCGATGGTTCCCCAGACTCTGATGGGTGGATATTCTTTAATGATGCTGAGGCCTTTCCTTTCCAGAGAAGTATAAGCCACGGTTATAGAAAGAGAAATAGTGGGCATATAACAGCACATATTTAGCAGCATTACCCAGAACATCGTAGTGGAATCCTTTATCAGGGGTACCATAAAAAGTATTATGGCAGCTAAAAGGTGTAGACTGCCATAAAGGCGTTCTGCATTAATCCACCGGTCGGCGATAATTCCGGTTATGGCGGGCATAAAAAGCGAGGCAATACCCATAGTGGCAAAAATAGCTCCGAATTCAGTATAGGACCAGTGCATGGAGTTGTCGCAATATTTACCAATGGTAAGTAACCATGATCCCCAAATAAAAAATTGCAAAAAATTAAGCAGGATAAGACGCGTCTTGAGCCCCATAAGTTTTTGTTTAGTATTATTTTAAGTCTGATTTAGTGTAAACGTGGAGGGTGTTATTTCCTTTTGCTTATTTCATCTCTTATTTTTGAAGCCTTCTCATACTCCTCTTTTTCAATTGAAGCTTGCAATAATTCCCTGAGTTCAGTCAAAGATAATCCTGAAAAATCTGATAGTCCAGTTGGTGGACTTTCCAGTTTTGAATCTGCTGTTACACTATTCTCTGATTCCTCTTCGACCAAAATACCCGCAGCATTCATGATGCCTTCATAAGTATAAATGGGGCAATTGAACCGCAGGGCCAGGGCAATGGCATCGGAAGTCCTGGAATCGACTTCCTGCTCATTTTCCCCATTTGAACATATCAGTTTAGCATAAAAAACGCCTTCACTGAATTTGTTGATGACCACTTCTGTCACAGTAATATGATATACGTCGGCGAAGGTCTTAAATAAATCGTGGGTCAGTGGGCGTGGTGTTTTAATTTTCTCGAGTTCAATGGCGATTGCCTGTGCCTCAAACCCGCCAATAATGATGGGTAATCTTCTCTTGCCATCCCGTTCTTCCAGGATCAGGGCATAGGCTCCGCTTTGAGATTGGCTGTAAGACATTCCTATGACTTCAAGCCTGATTTTTTTCATTTCCGGGAGGTCATTTTCGTACTTACAAACCTACGGGAAATTTCAATATCCGGCTAAATCCTTTGCAAAAAAAAACTAATTGCCGATTAAAAAAAACCTTTTACTTTTGTAATCTGTCTAAATAATTAAATACATGGATATGAAAAAACTGAGTACAATGTTGGCAGGCTTTATGCTGCCGGTATTCTCTTTTGCAAGTGAAGCTGACCTAAAAATTCCCGAGCTGGGTCCGAATCAGAATAACCTTCTCCTTTTCGGGTTTGTGATCTGTTTTCTTGGGATGCTTTTCGGCTTGTTTCAATTTCGAAAAGTCAGGAAGCTCCATGCCCATAGTTCGATGCTTGATGTTTCCAGGATCATTTTTGAAACGTGTAAAACCTATCTGATTCAACAGGGAAAGTTTCTGGTTATTTTATTTATCATAATCGGACTTTGCATTGCCTTTTATTTCGGGTTTCTTCAGTCGATGCCATTTGGCGGCGTCATTCTGATCCTTGGATGGACTGTCATTGGAATTCTTGGATCTTACAGTGTTGCCTGGTTTGGTATCCGTATGAATACCCTGGCCAACAGCCGGATGGCCTTTGCTTCCCTCGAAAGGAAACCCATCAAACTGTTAAATATTCCCCTCGATGCCGGAATGAGCATTGGTGTCATGCTCATCTGCGTTGAACTGATCATGATGCTGATCATCTTGTTGTTTGTTCCCCGCGATTATGCCGGTGCGAGCTTCATCGGTTTTGCCATTGGTGAGTCACTTGGCGCTTCTGCCTTACGTATTGCAGGCGGAATTTTCACGAAGATTGCTGACATCGGTTCCGATCTGATGAAGGTGGTCTTCAAGATCAAAGAGGATGACCCGAGGAATCCCGGGGTCATTGCCGATTGTACCGGTGACAATGCCGGTGACAGTGTCGGGCCGACTGCAGATGGTTTTGAAACTTATGGTGTTACAGGCGTTGCCCTTATTTCCTTTATCGTTCTTGCTGTGGGAGATGTTGAAAATCAAAAACAGCTGCTCACCTGGATATTCGTCATGCGTATCCTGATGGTCATCACCTCGATCACTGCTTTTTATATCAATAAACTTATTTCCCAGGCAAAATTCGGACATAAGGACGATATCGATTTTGAAAGACCTTTGACCAATCTTGTCTGGATCACTTCCATCCTGTCCATTCTGGTCACTTTCGCCGCCAGTTATATCATGATCGGCGACCTGAAGAACAATCTCTGGCTTACGCTTTCCATCATTATCAGCTGCGGAACCCTTGGTGCTGCACTGATCCCTGAATTCACCAAGATCTTTACGAGTCCCAAATCCAGACATGTGCAGGAAGTGGTGACTGCTTCGCGCGAGGGGGGGGCATCGCTGAACATCTTATCTGGCCTGGTTGCCGGGAACTTCAGCGCTTTCTGGCAGGGGATGGTATTTCTGGTTTTAATGTTCATTGCATATTTCACAAGCAGGTATGGCCTGGACGCCTTCATGATCTATCCGGCTATTTTTGCCTTTGGCCTTGTGGCGTTTGGCTTTCTCGGGATGGGACCGGTGACCATTGCCGTTGACAGCTATGGTCCTGTAACCGACAATGCACAATCGATCTATGAACTTTCCCTTATTGAAGAAAACAAGGACCTGGTCACTCCTGAGATTGAAAAAGATTTCGGATTCAAACCTGATTTTGAAAAGGCAAAACATTTTCTTGAGGCTAATGATGGTGCCGGCAATACCTTCAAAGCGACCGCCAAACCCGTGCTGATAGGAACCGCTGTTGTCGGCGCTACAACCATGATCTTTTCACTTATTCTGCTCATCAAAAACAAATTCGGAATTGAACCTGAATATATTCTCAACGTTCTCAATCCATATACCATCCTGGGATTCCTGACCGGCGGCGCAGTGATTTACTGGTTCACCGGCGCTTCCAATCAGGCGGTAACCACGGGTGCGCACAGGGCTGTAGCTTATATCAAAAAGAACATCCATCTGGATGAGCATGCCGACAAAAAAGCATCAATTGAAACATCCAAGGAAGTAGTTAAAATATGCACCCAATATGCTCAGACCGGGATGTTCAATATTTTTATCGCGATTTTTTCATTTGCCCTTGCCATTGCATTCTTATCCGGATATCAGGATACCAGTATCGCGGAACACAATCCGTTACGATATCCTGCCGCCTCTTTCTTTATCAGCTATCTCATATCTATCGCTTTCTTTGGTCTATACCAGGCAATCTTCATGGCCAATGCCGGAGGGGCGTGGGATAATGCGAAGAAAGTGGTTGAAGTCGACCTGAAAGAAAAGGGAACCCCTCTGCATGATGCGACCATTGTCGGTGATACGGTCGGAGATCCTTTCAAAGACACTTCATCGGTAGCGCTGAACCCGATCATTAAATTCACGACCCTTTTCGGGCTGCTTGCGATGGAGATCGCGATCTCTGAGAACTTTTTCTCCGTTGCACCTTATATCGGTTCATTTTTCTTTCTCGTTGCCCTTTACTTTGTTTACCGTTCATTCTATAAGATGCGGATCAGAAAAACATAGTTATTGACTAACCAACTCTTTTAAAAGCCGTCACTCTGACGGCTTTTTTTATGCTGTGAAGGATGATTATAACTTGATTTCCAGGCAACCTTTTCAAGACACCGTGTTTTATTATTGAAGGAAATGGCATGCTGTCTGAGGAGAAACTGACACCAAGGTTAATCAATAAGGATCCGGGGGCGATGGAGGCACTCTATGACCGTTATGCCCCTGTCCTGCTCAGCCTGTGTTACCGGTACTCCGGGAACATGCAGGATGCAGAAGATGTACTGCATGACGGGTTTATCAAGATCATCCGAAATATCAGTAAATTCAGGCAGAAGAAAAATGGTTCTTTTGAAGGCTGGATGAAACGGATCATGGTCAATACCGCTCTCAATCACTTGCGCTACCATAAGAAAGAAAAAAAATTCATGAATATCGATCTCATCCAGGAAAAAATTGAACTTTCGGATGAAGAAGGAGAGGATGAACTTGCCAGTTACGTTGGGATCAGCCAGGAAAAAGTCATGGAGTTGGTTTGTCAACTTCCCCTTGGGTATCGCACCGTTTTCAATATGTATGTCTTCGAAGGCTTTTCCCACCGAGAAATTGCAGCACTGGTTAATTGCTCGGAGAGCACTTCAAAATCCCAGCTTTCAAAAGCCCGTGCAACCTTACGTAAAAAACTTAACAACCTTGTTTTTGAAAAGAAAACCTCTAATATCCATGAAAAAGCCTGATCATCCCATCGATTCTTTTTTCCGGGAAACGCTGACAGATCACCGGATGGTTCCTTCGAAGGCGGCTAAAGAGGCATTCCTGAAAGAGGCCACTGAACCTGAACGCAAAAAAAATAAAGGTAGAAAAGGGTTTCTTTTACTGGTCATTTTTATCATTGCAGTAAGCGCAGGGAGTATCTGGGTGGCTCTTTCTCCGGAAAAAAACATTTCACAAAGCTTCAAGAAACATCCTCCTGATACAACGCAGACTTCCTCTTTTGCTCGACCTTTGGCTTCCAGTGATCCCAATCTAAATCAGCCAATTAAAAATTCGGAAACGACCGTGAACCCAACCTTGACCGAATCAAGGTCCCATCACCAGCCCAACCATGAAATATTTGGTTCATCCGAGGAGAAGCAAGTTGTCGCCGCTATCGGAGAAAGCCTGACCCCAGCCGAACCCGGACCATCATCGAAGCAAAACAAACCCGCTACTGACACCGGGGTACTTTCCCTGTCAGGCGTACCTGATATCACTTCCGAAATAAGTCCGTATGATCAGCGCCCGGATACAAATAATAGACCAATGAAGCCGGATTCGGCCCTCTTCCTAAAACCAGTGATAGATAACCGTGACCCGAAAGAGACGGTTGGTAACAGGAAATGGCAGATTTCCACCGGCCTTTATTACACTCCTGAATGGATGTTTAATACCCTCGAAGGAATAAAACCTGCAACAAATTTCGGGATTGAGGGAACCTTCCGCATTGGCTGTTATTCCATACGGACCGGGGCCGGATTGTCCATCACGAAAGGAACCAATCAAGTCGCCGTCGAATATCAGGATTACCTCGGCAGCTATATGAAGCTTGACTCTATGGCTTTTGCCTGGGATGAACGACATTATTATCTGATCCCGACATCTTTTCTAACTCAGAAAGATGTTTATGACAGTCTGATAAAACTGGATAATAACAAGGTGATCAAACGTTATACCTATATTCAAGTGCCTTTGATCCTTGGTTACGACTTCCTCCGGCATGAAAAATTTTCGATGGGTGTACGTCTTGGGCCAATCCTGTCAATTTTACTGGCATCCAAAGACCTCAGCGGGGAATATAACCCGGAGAAAAAGCAGGTTATCAGCATCAATATGATCACCCCGGAGCAGATCAATCTCAACTGGCAGATCATGGGTGGAATCAATGCCACGTTCAGGCTTTCCCCCCGGATCGGAATCGAGATTGAACCTTTCGTAAAATATTACCTGAATTCTGTTTATGAGTATTCAGGCAGTTCCAAACCGTGGTCTATAGGAATTCGCGGAGCCATCTCGATTAATTATTAAAAAGATTTCCGACCGGGGCAACCAATTATTAAATCTGTGTTTATAAAGAAAGAATAATAATAATAATAATAGTCTAAACCAAAAATTTATGAAAAAACTGATCTCATTGATTGCTTTCTGGATAGCCATGCTGCCAGTAATAGCACAAACGTCACTGCTTACTGAAACCCAGGGAAATTCCCTGCCTGATGTCATCACAGGAGAGGCCACCGGTATAACCAAGACCAGCGCGGTACTTCATGGTTTTGTTGATCCAAACGGATCACAGACCTATGTCACTTTCGAGTTTGGCACCACCACCTCTTACGGAACCTTTCTTTCCTGTGGATATTTCAGCGGGGATAGTCTTTTTCCTGTCTCCGGGACTTTATCCAATCTTACCCCCGGAACCCTGTACCATTTCAGGATCAATGGGACCAACTCATATGGTACCGTGAACGGGGCTGACAGCATGTTTACCACGCTTCCAGCGGATTCATTGCCCACAGCCATCACGGAAGGCACTACGAATATTACCAATTCCGGAGGCACAATCCATGGTTTATTCAACGCCAACGGATATTCAGCCACCAAAGTCCTTGAGTTTGGACTTACCACTTCCTATGGCAGTTTTACTTCCGGACAGGTAAGCGGATACGACGATTCTCCGATGGAATGGGGCATTTATGGTCTCCTCCCTAACACCACTTACCATTACCGGGCATATATTATTTACCCAGGTGGAACCGTTTATGGCAATGATTCCACTTTTACTACGCTGGATTCGACAGAATGTAATGCGGATTTCACTTATTACCAGTATGCCGGAATGACGTTTCAATTTGTTGACCTTTCATCAGGTAATCCTTCATCATGGTATTGGACGTTTGGTGACGGAGGCACATCGACAGATCCCAATCCCTCTCATGAATATAATGCCCAGGGATGGTACAATGTACAACTCACGATCAGTGACACTGCAACGGGTTGCTATGATTTTTATAATGAACTAGTTTATGCGATTGACAGTTCTTCCAGTTGTTATGCGTCATTTTATTCCGTGCCCGACAGTAACGCTCTATATACTTATTCCTTTTTTGACCAATCGCAGGGGGATATCACCTCGTGGACCTGGAATTTCGGGGATGGAACTTCGCCCGTTGTCATTCAATTCCCGAATAACCCGAATGTCATACATACCTATGCGCAGGCTGGTATCTATTATGTTTGTCTGTCGGTTCAGGGATCAGATTCCTCTTGTTTCGATACTCAATGTGATACCTTATTTGTCGGCGGCGGAGCAGGATGCCAGGCACAATTTACCTATTATCCCGATTCAATGCCTTCAACAAACTATGCTTTCCAGTTCATCGATCTTTCACTCGGGACTCCTGTCAGCTGGTTCTGGGATTTCGGAGATAGTACTTATTCCAGTGATCAAAATCCCTTGCATGTCTTCCCGGGTCCCGGAAATTATTATGTTTGTCTGACCATTCAGTGCCAAGGTATGCAGAGCACCTGGTGCCAGCAGGTAGTTGTCGGGAATAACCCGGGTTGTATCAGCTACTTCACTTATCAGCAATTCGACCTCCAGGTAGCTTTCAACGGTTTCATGGTAAACCAGCAGCCAGCGGGCTTCATGTGGGATTTCGGCGACGGCCAGACTGCGGACGGGCAGTCGGTCAGCCACACCTATGCAAACCAGGGGATGTACTATGTCACTCTGACCACGGTTACATCTGATTCATTGAATTGTACATACAGCAGCGGTCAGATCATCCAGGTAGGCGACAGCAGCCAGTTCAACCAGATCTACGGACAGGTTTTTGCCGGAAATTTCCCGATCACTGCAGGTCTTGCGATGATCTTCTCGATTGACACGAGCAACAATTATAATCCGTTCATTGATATCAGTTATATTGATTCTATGGGCGTTTATTATTTCCCCATGGTTCCTTTAGGAAATTATGTGGTCTATGCCATGTCTCTGGATTCGAACGGATATCTGCCGACTTACTATGGAGACGTCCTCTACTGGGAAGATGCAACCATTATTCAGTTAGGACAGCCCAATAATCCTTATGAAATTCATCTGATAAGTGCCGGCAACATGAGCATGGGAAGCGGGAATATTAACGGTCAGATTAACAACGGAAATCTGAAATCAAGCATGCTTGATAAGATAACTATGCAGCTTATGGACTCACAAGGGAACATGATTTCCTTCAACAGGGTTACCTCTCAGGGTGATTTCGTCTTTCCGTCATTAACTTATGGAACCTACTTGTTGCATGCGGAGATTGCCGGTATCACTAGCGATGTTGTACAGGTAATTCTTTCACAGGAATCTCCGACAGCCAATGTTCAAATGACCTTCTCAGGGAATGGGATCCAAGGCATTCCGGATATCCAGCCAGCTATTGAGGCTGGAGCCATTTATCCGAATCCCGTGACCGACCAGGTCAGTATCGCCATCCGTTCAGATATGGCTGTCGAACTCACAGTTGAACTCTTTTCAATGACTGGCCAGCATATCATCCGGGTCCAAAGGAGTCTCCAGGCCGGCCAAAACACGGTAAATCTTAAGCTTACAGGCATTCCGGCCGGGATCTACACGTTAATGCTTTATTCCGATCAGGGTGTAAACATCACACGGAAGCTCCTCAAAACACAATAGCTTTCTGTTTCTGTTTTCAAAAGCCGCCATTAATCCGAGGCGGCTTTTTTTTTGTTTTAATTGGCAAACTTGGTACTTTTGTCCCTTCAAAAATTGAACTCCACAAAACCAAAACTCCTATGATTACCAACAATTTTGCAAGACGTCACAATGGTCCCTTCGGTGATGAAATAAAGCAAATGCTTGAAAAGACGGGTGTCGGATCCCTCGATCAGCTGATCGATGAAACGGTGCCGGCAGCTATCCGGATGAAACGGGATCTCAATCTTCCTTCCGGTATTAATGAATTCCAGTATTTACAGCACATCAAATCGATAGCTGGTAAAAATAAGGTATACAAAAGCTTTATAGGCCTCGGTTATTATAACACCATAACGCCCGGTGTGATCCTGCGGAATATCCTTGAGAATCCCGGATGGTACACGGCTTATACGCCATACCAGGCAGAAATCTCCCAGGGCCGGCTGGAAGCGCTCCTGAATTTTCAAACCATGATCTCCGATCTGACGGCCTTGCCTATTGCCAATGCTTCGTTGCTTGATGAAGGCACTGCCTCGGCAGAGGCTATGATCCTTCTACATAATGCCCGTTCGCGTGAAGCAGTCAAACGTGGAGCCAATCAGTTCTTTGTTTCTGAAAATATTTTCCCACAAACCATCGATGTGGTCAAGACGCGGGCTTTCTTCCTGGGCATTGAACTCATCTTCGGGAAGCATGAAGAAATCGCCTTTAACGATAAAATCTTCGGAGCGCTGATCCAATATCCGGACCAGTATGGGAATGTAACTGATTATCGTGATTTTGTGGAAAAAGCCCATCAAAACGGTACCGCCGTTGCCGTGGTCGCTGACCTGTTAAGTTTAGCTTTGCTGACACCTCCGGGAGAATGGGGTGCCGATGTGGTTTGCGGGTCCTCGCAGCGTTTCGGGATACCCATGGGATTCGGGGGACCCCATGCCGCCTTTTTTGCCACCAGGGAAGAGTTCAAACGCCAGATCCCGGGCCGTATCATCGGCATCTCTCAGGATGCCAATGGGAACCGTGCATTACGGATGGCACTGCAAACCCGGGAACAGCATATCAAACGTGAAAAAGCCACCTCGAATATCTGCACCTCACAGGTACTTCTCGCGGTCATGGCAGGGATGTATGCTGTTTACCATGGTCACAAGGGGATACGCCAGATCGCCCGCCACATCAATATTCTGACCGGGGTGCTTTCACAGGAAATCCAGAAAATGGGCTTCAACCAGCTAAACAAGTATTTCTTCGATACCCTGGATATCCGGTTACCTGAAGGGATAACGGGTGAAATGATCACGAAACTGGCTATTGAGCACCAGATGAACCTCCGGATTATTGATGATAATCATATCGGGATCAGCATTGACGAAACGACGGAACTTGCCGACATCAACATCCTGTTGTCCATATTCGCCAGGGCATCCGGCAAGCCCTTTACAGAATTTGTCTGTGATCCAAAAGAATGTGAGAAGATCAGGACCATCCCGGAGAAGCTTGAACGAAAATCGGGTTTTCTGAAGCATCCTGTTTTCAACAGTTATCATTCTGAAACGGAGATGATGCGCTATATCAAGAAACTTGAGAACAAGGACCTCTCCCTTAACCGGTCCATGATCCCCCTGGGATCCTGCACGATGAAACTGAATGCTGCTTCCGAGCTTTTTGCCTTAAGTTACCCTGAATTCGGAGGCATCCACCCTTTTGTGCCGAAAGACCAGGCAGAAGGCTATCATGAACTGATTGCGAATCTGGCCAGCGATCTCATAGAGATCACCGGTTTGGATTCAATTTCTTTCATGCCCAATTCAGGAGCAGCCGGAGAGTATACGGGACTGATCGTTATCAGGCAATACCAGATATCAAAAGGTGATGGGCACCGGAACATTTGCCTGATCCCGTCATCCGCACACGGTACCAATCCTGCAAGTGCGGTGATGGCAGGGCTGCAGGTAGTAGTGGTCAAATGTGATCAGAACGGGAATATCGATGTCAACGACCTGAGGGAAAAAGCCATCGAGCACCAAGATCATCTTTCTGCGCTGATGGTTACTTATCCATCGACCCATGGCGTCTTTGAAGAGGATATTCTTGAAATTGTCAGGATCATCCACGAAAACGGCGGCCAGGTATATATGGACGGAGCAAATATGAATGCCCAGGTCGGGCTGACCAATCCCGGCATCATCGGAGCGGATGTTTGCCACCTGAACCTTCACAAGACCTTTGCCATTCCGCACGGAGGCGGCGGACCGGGTGAAGGCCCGATCGCCGTCGCCAGCCATCTGACCCCATTTCTGCCGAAACATGTGACGGGAGAACCCGGAGGAAAAGATGGTATGTGGGCGGTTGCCTCAAGTCAATATGGAAGCGCGCTTATCCTGACCATTTCGTATGCCTATATCAAAATGATGGGCGGCAAGGGGCTGACGGAGGCCACAAAGATGGCGATCCTGAATGCCAATTATCTGAAATCATGTCTTGAACCCTATTATCCGATTCTGTATACCGGGAAGAACGGACGATGCGCCCACGAAATGATCGTGGATTGTAACGGAATAAGCAAACAAACAGGCATATCTGCCATTGATATTGCAAAACGGTTGATGGACTATGGGTTCCATGCACCCACCGTTGCGTTCCCGGTTCATGGGACGCTGATGGTGGAGCCCACCGAAAGCGAACCATTCTATGAGCTGAACCGTTTCATTGAAGCCATGGTCTCCATCCGTGGAGAGATCGACGAAATAGCCAACGGGAAAGCGGATAAGACTGTAAATGTCATCATGAAAGCGCCCCATACAGTACAGATGGTTTCTGCCAATGAATGGAATCTACCCTATTCAAGGGAGCGGGCAGCCTTTCCGGTGAAGTCGTTATATGAGGACAAATACTGGCCTACCGTAACCCGGATTGATGATGCCTATGGTGACCGCAACCTGGTCTGCACTTGCGGGCCGGTTGAAGATGACACGAAAGGAAGCTGAGCGGGTCTGCCCTAAGGCTTTTCAATTCTTTGTTTAAGCCATTCACAGATTTGTTCAAAGGCTCTGGTTGACTGGTCAAGGATTCCAAGGAAAGACAGGAATCCGTGGATCAGCCCCTCAAAATTCATGAGAGTCACGGGGATCCCTTCCTTCTGAAGCCTGGCAGCGTAAGATATTCCTTCATCGCGCAGGGGATCATAACCCGCAACCACGATCAGTGCTTCAGGCAGCCCGCCAAAATTCCCAGCATTCATCGGGACAGCATAAGGATGAAAGGATTGATCCCTGCTGGTCAGATATTGATCCCAGAACCAGACCAAAGCCTCTCTAGTAAGTGAATAGCCATCGGCATACTCGAGAAATGAATGAGTGGGTGGCTCATACCAGGCTATTGCCGGGTAAATCAGCACCTGGGCCAGGAGAGCCGGGCCTTTTACATCCCGGTTCTTAAGGGTTAACCCCGCAGCAAGATTGCCACCTGCACTATCGCCGCATACGATGATCTTATCCGGATCCCCGCCGATTTCAGATGCATGTTCATTAACCCAGTTAAGTGCAGCAAAGCAGTCATCAAGCGGGCCGGGAAACTTCGTTTCGGGGCTGCGGCGGTAATCCACGGATATGATGATGGAAGATGTCCCCGAGCATAGATGAGTACAGTGGGAGTCGTAATGCTTTGGCCGGTATAACACCCAACCACCGCCATGAAAAAAGAGTATGACAGGAAAAGGCCCTTGTCCAGGAGGGGTATAGATTCGAAGAGGCAATTCACCTCCGGGTCCGGGAATGGGCATCTCTTTAATGGATCCGACCTTTTTGACAGGAAGATCCAACTGTTCGGCTGTCGTCTCTATCAGGGATCTTGCATTCTCAACGGTCATTTCTTTCAACGGAGGATGGGCGGCAGCGATCATGGCTGTCAGCAGTGCTTTAGCCTGGGGGTCGAGTGGTGTCATAGCTCATAAGTTGTTAATGGCATCCAGGGAAATCCTGATCTTCTCCCAGCTTCTTTCGATGTTGTTGTCGAGCCCGACGGAGAAACGGATGAGTCCTTGGGATAGTCCCATTTCACGCTGGATCTCATCCGGGATCTCGGAGGATGTGCTTTTCCCGGAATTGCTGAAGAGGGTCTTGAAATAGCCGAGGCTGACAGCAAGGTAACCGACACCCTCCCGCTCCATTTTTTCCATGAAGCGGGCAGCACGTTCGGAGGTTTCGAGGTCGATCGCGATCATTCCGCCAAAGCCGAATTCCGGGTTCATGATCTTCTTCAAGGTTTCATGTCCCTTATGCTCTGCAAGTCCCGGATAGATGACTTTCATCCCGGCTTCCCTGAAACGTCCGGCCAGATAGCCTGCATTCATGCTATGCTGTTTCATCCGGATATGGAGTGTATGGAGATTCTTGAGGATGCCTGATGAACGGAGCGGATCGAGCGCCGGTCCAAGGAGCATAGCCGTCCCGTTGTTCACATCGCATAAGGCACTGATGAATTCTTTGGATCCGCAGATAGCACCGGCCACGCAGTCGTTTTTCCCGTTTATGAATTTGGTCATGCTGTGAACCACGATATGAGCCCCATGAAGGGCTGGCGCTACGATCATGGGAGTAAAGGTATTATCTACCACCAGTTTAAGGTTATGCTCATTGGCAATCCCTGCCAGTTCAGGAATATCGGAGATCTGGAGCAGCGGGTTGGTCATCGTTTCTGTATAGATGAGCCGGGTATTGGGACGGATCGCTTTCCTGACCTCATCCAGCCTGGTTATATCCACGAAGGTCACTTCGATCCCGAATTTTTTTATGTAGTTAAAGAGAAAGGCGAAGGTGCCTCCATAGGTTGTCATGCTGCAGACAATATGATCACCGGTATTTACGAGCTGGAAAATAGTACTTGTGATGGCCGCCATCCCGGAAGAGGTCACCCAGGCTGATTCGGTCCCTTCGAGTGCTGCAAGGGCATCGGCAAGGTACTTATTGCTCGGATTCCAGTGACGGGAGTAAAGGTAACAACCTTCCTGCAAGCCAGTGAAGGTCTCCGACATCGTTGTTGCCTGCATAAATGTGTATGTGGCTGAATCGGTGATCGAAGGATTGACATCGCCAAATTCCCCAAACTGCAACAGGTCGAATATCCTGCCTGCCGGGTCGAATTTCTTTTTCATAACTGTCGTTGTTAACTGTGATGCAAAGGTACCATTTCATCCTGAATTATCAGTAAGACGTGGGATGTTAGACGTAAGACGTGGGACGTAAGACGTAAGACGTAAGACGTGGGACGTAAAACGTGTGAGGTGTTGATAAGTTTATTGGATTTGGGTATTACCTTTTGAAAATATCAGGATAAATAAGTTGAAAGTCCAAATTTAAAGCAATGAACGAGAACAATGATTATGCTAAGAATTTCAGGGAGCTGAAGGTATATCAGCTGGCTTTTAAATCTGCCATGGAAATTTATAAAATGACTATAAATTTTCCGAAAGAGGAAAAATATTCATTGACAGATCAGATCCGGCGTTCGTCCAGATCAGTTTGCAGTAATCTTTCGGAAAGCTGGTATAAGCGAAGGTATCTTGCGGCTTTTTTAAATAAACTGACTGATTCTGTCCAGGAGGCGGCTGAAACACAGACCTGGCTTGAGTTTTCAATGGTCTGTGGATATATTGACAAATCTCTTTTCACTCAGTTTTTTGAACAATATGAACATATCATTGCTCAAATTTTAACTATGGAACGTAAAGCAAATTCATTTTGCAAACAAAAATAATTTCAACCTTCACGTCTTACGTCCCACGTCTAACGTCTTACATTCTAAGGTACGAAGCGCCGTTCATATCGAGGATACATCCCGTCATGTATTCGTTACCACCGGCAGCAAGCATTACGATTGCCTGAGCGATCTCCGAAGGCTGAGCGACCCGTTTCATAGGGCTTTGGCTGGCAATGGCGGCTGCTTTTTCACCTGACAGTTGAGAAGTTGTCATATCGGTCCCGACATAACCAGGTGCAAGGGTAAAGATAAAAATGTTATGGGATGCAAGCGCTTGAGCCATACTTTGACCCAGGGAATTCAATCCTGCCTTGCTGGCTCCGTAGGCCCAGGCATCGGGCTCGCCCCTGAAAGCACCCCTGGAAGTGATGTTCACGATCTTTCCACCCCCGTGCTTCATCATTTCCCTGGCCACAAGGAACGATAAGAATGCCGGACCCCTTAAGTTCACATTCACCGTGGTTTCCCAGTATTCGCGGAAAGATTGGTAATCAAGGGCAGCCATGTCATATTCCCCGAAGATACCGGCATTATTCACGAGGATATCTATTTTTCCACAGGTACGGATGACCTGTTGCACCAAATGTTCGATTTGTTCCGGCACGGAGAGGTCGGCCTGAAAAAGAAAATGATCTGAACCCGGGAGTGTTTTAATGACTGATTCCGCAGCTGCTTTGTTTGATTTAAAATGTACCATGACCCTGGCTCCCGACTGTGAAAACGCTTCGGCGGTGGCTTTTCCAATCCCCCGTGAGGCTCCTGTCACCAGCACGACCTTGCCGTCAAACCTGATCTCCATTATCCGATGTATGGATGTAAAAGGGTCGTGAGCTCACTATATTGCGTGCACACAGGAAATTCCGGATAGTCTTTGATCACGTTCACCGGGGGACGGAACAGTACCCCAATATCTGCTTGTTTCAGCATACTGATGTCGTTGTACGAATCTCCAAAGGCAATGACCTGATAGGTAAGGCTTTGTAAGGCTTCCACCGTTCTCCGTTTTGGGTCTGCCTGGCGAAGCTTATAATCGATAATACGGTCTGTTTCATCCATTACCAGGGAATGGCAGAACAGGGTTGGCCTGCCCAGCTGTCGCATGAGCGGATCGGCGAACTGGATAAAAGTATCCGAAACCACGATGAGCTGGGTTCTCTCTTTTAACCATCCGAGGAAATCGAGGGCTCCATCGAGGGGTTTGATCTGTGCGATCACATTCTGGATATCCCTGAGTTTAAGCCCGTGTTCGTCAAGTATTTTCAATCTTCCCCTCATCAGGACATTATAATCCGGTACATCGCGGGTAGTCAGGCGGAGTTCTTTGATTCCGGTCTTCTCGGCGACGTTGATCCATACTTCGGGGACGAAGACCCCTTCAAGGTCAGAGCAGATAACGTACATAGGAAGGTTTTTAGGTCATTAAGGCATTAGGTCATTAGGTCATTTAGTCATTAGGTCATTTAGTCATTAGGTCATTAAGTCATTAAGTTATTAAGTTATGTAAAGTGGATGTTAATGGTTTTGAGCGGTTAATGAAAATTGGATGTGAGGTAATTTTTAAAAGCGGGGTAAACGTTTTCGATCCTGAGATAGTTTTCCGGTTTTTGTTCGATCCCCTGAAGGCTTGGAGGAAGGGCAGGGTCGATGGCCAATATGGACTGGATCTCGCGCGGGAATTTTGCCGGGTGGGCTGTTTCGAGCGACACGCATAACTGGTCCGGGATATCAGTTCCGGGATTTTGCCTCAGGAATTCCAGCAGTCCGGCCCAACCCACCGATCCATGAGGTTCAAGAAGTAAACCATACGTCCGGTAAGCTTGTCCGATTGTCTGTTTCGTTACTTCATCGCTGATACGGACCGCAAACAATTCTTTACGCATCCGTTCGAGGTCTGCCTGGCGGTGAAGCTGTCCCTTTTCATCCATCAACCCGCCGTACATATCAACCAGGCGGGCCAGGTTACTTGGATGTCCTACGTTCATGGCGCTGGAAATGCAATTCCGGGAGGGTTCTATCTTTTGATAAATACCTGTTCGGACATATTCCGGGAATTCATCATTCTCATTAGTGGCAATGATGAATCTTTTTACGGGGAGTCCCATTTTCAAGGCCAGAACGCCTCCCATCATATCCCCGAAATTACCTGAAGGAACCGAAAAGATGATCTGTTCAGCTGTTCCTTCTTTCTTAAGGCGGGCAAATGCATAGAAGTAATAGACGATCTGGGGGATCAGCCGGCCGATATTAATGGAGTTAGCAGATGAAAGATTCAGATAATCCAGGTCGGGATCCGAAAATGCCTCCTTTACCAAAGCCTGGCAATCGTCGAATTTTGCATCCAGGGCCAGAATATGGACATTCTTTCCCAGGGTGGTCATTTGTTTACGTTGGCGGTCGGTCACCTCTGATCTCGGAAAAAGCACGACGATCCGGATATTGTCCAGGCCATAAAAAGCGTTGGCCACGGCGCTTCCGGTGTCGCCCGAAGTAGCCGTAAGGATTAGCAGTTCCTTATGTTCCTGTTTAAGATAATACTGCATCAGCCTCCCCATCATCCTGGCGGCAAAATCCTTGAATGAGGCTGTAGGTCCCTGGTCCAGACGCATCACGTATTTCCGGTCAAACACATGCTCAAGCGGAACGTCATAGGTATAGGCATTTTCCGTAATTTCCAGAAGATCTTCATCAGGGATCTGCCCGGCGAGGAACAGCCGGCTGACTTCGAAAGCGATCTGTGCGTATGAGAAGCCGGAAAAGGCAGCAATCTGCTTTTCAGTAAGAACCGGTATGGTCTCAGGCATATACAGTCCCTTGTCAGGTGCTTGTCCCTTCAACAAGGCCTGCCGGAACGGAATCCTTTCTGCAGACCTGTTGGTTGAATAAAACAGTAGGGGTTTCTGCATCATATTGTTTCTATTACTTATTCTGCCAGTTTTGCAGAGGATGCACCACCGGCTGAAAATTCCGGACCATTCTTTACGGGAATGTGGACACCATCCAATACAGAAAGTGCCCTGTCAAGATCGCGGATAACATCATCCGGATGTTCTGCCCCGATACACAAACGGATCAGGTTGGGCGGTATACCGGCGAGTTTCCTTCCCTCCTCCCCCTGTTGCTGGTGTGTAGAGATGGCAGGGATACAGGCAATGGATTTAATCCTGCCCAGGTCGGTAGCCCTCCATATCCGCTGAAACCCGTTAAAGACTTCGCGGGTTTGTGCCGGAGTTCCTTTGATGCTCAACGACATCAGATGACCATAGCGGTTAACCTTCTGCCTGTAACACGTGTCATATTCTGAATCAACAAGGAACATATACCGGGATGCCAATTCATGAAGGGGATGTGATTCAAGGCCAAGGTACTCAACCTTCTCCACATGCTTATGCTGTTCGAGGAATTGGGCGATATGCTGTGTATTCCTGCTCATCAGATCCATTTTTATCCGGAGTGTCCTGATATCATTCAGGGCAAGGATGGCATTCATTGGCGACAGATTGGGTCCGTTATCGCGATTGGGCAGGAGCTTCAGCCAGGTTGCGAAATCCGCTTTCATTTCCGGGATTCCTATGGAAGAAACAATATCTTTCCGTGAAATCACTGCCCCGCAGACACCAAAGCCGCTGGTACATAATGATTTCGTAACGGACTGAACCACAATGTCGGCTCCTAATGAGAGTGGTCTCAGGAGGGCAGGTGTTGCAATGGTTGAATCGATAATAAGGGGCAGATTATATTTATGGGCCAGATCCGCAACCAGGGGAATATCGAAAAATGCCAGACCGGGATTACTTGGAAGTTCACCGTATAAAAACCTTGTATTCTCATCGATAAGGGATTCCCATTCATTAAGGTCGGTCGAATGGAGCACCTTTCTCCATTCGATCCCTCTTTCCTGGTTCTTACGTATCGCAAACTGCTGGAAGGTGCCTCCATATACTTGTGTGGTCGCAACAAAGTTCAAAGGCACTGACCGGTTGTGAGGATCTATAACGAGGAACGGATCAATAGCACTTTGTATTGCCGACATTCCCGAAGAAGTGGCGACGCAGGAAGTTTCCAATCCTGACCCATAACCTTCCAGGAGGGCGAGGACCCCTTCAAGGTAGTAGATACTCGGGTTGGCGATACGTGAGTAGCACCATGTCGGTATCTGGTATCCCAGTGCGGCTTCCATTTCATCAGCATCACGGTAAGCCTGGGATGTTGACATATAAATGGGTTCGATGATCGATCCCTGGTTAAAATCAAGCGCTTCCTGCATGGAATAAATACCGTGTACTGCAAGGGTGTCGAACCGGCATTTTTTCAAGGATCCCAGGAATTCCTTGTGCCATAATGAAGCGCGGCCGGCAGCATCAAGGTAATGACGGATATCAGACACGGTCAGGATTTCAATGCATTAAAAGCCTGGTCAAGATCACCGATCAGGTCCTTTTCATCTTCAATGCCGATAGAGAACCGGATCATCGATGGGGAGATCCCTGCTTTCCGCATCTCCACTTCTCCCATGGCTGAATGGGTTGTTGAAGCGGGGTGGGTCACGATGGACTTGCAGGTCCCCAGGTGTGTGGCATGGATGATGATCTGCAGGGCATCTATAAAGCGGGTGGCATCCTGGTACGTACCATCAAGCTCGAACGACATCAGGGAGCTGCATCCCTTCATCTGAGGCTTGATCAGCTTATGATAGGGATTGGATTCCAGTCCCGGGTAATTTACATATTTCACCCTTGGATGCTTTTCGAGGAAGGTGGCTACGGCCATCGCATTGTGGCAATGACGGTCCATCCTTAAGGAGAGGGTTTCCAGGCCGATCAGGTTCATCCAGGCATTGAAGGGCGCCATAGCAGGTCCGAGATAGCGGATACCATTCTGGCGGATACCTTCCACGATCTCACGAGGACCGCAGACGATCCCGCCGAGGCTGGTGGCATTGCCACAAATGTATTTGGTCGTAGAATGGACCACAATATCGGCTCCCAGACTTATTGGTAATTGCAAGGCAGGGGTTGTGATAGTGTTATCAACGACCAGGGGCAGTTTCTTCGATTTTGCCAGTGCAGCCAGAGCCGGGATATCGGCAATGAACAGGGCGGGGTTGCTGGGCGTTTCGACAAAGAGGAATTTTGTTTTGGGGGTTATGGCTTTTTCCCATGCTTCCAGGGATTCGGGATTGGTTACCCAATTTACTTTGGCTCCCATTCTCTTAAGCCCCACATCGAACAGTCCGAAGGTTCCGCCATATACCCGGTTGGAGGAAACGACCTCTTCGCCAGGCTGAACCATGTGGTGTGTTAGAAGGAATATTGCCGACATTCCTGATGCGGCTGCAATTGCACCTTCGGTGTTTTCAAGTGCAGCCATCCTTTTTTCGAAAACAGCTACGGTGGGATTATCCCATCTTCCATAGGTGAATCCAGGCTTTTCGCCCCGGAATATCTCAGCGGCCTCCTGGGCATCCTGATAGGGGTAGGCAACGGATTGATAGATTGGTACGCACATGGCATCCGGTGTAAAACCGGAAGTGCCGGCATGAATGGCTTTGGTGTCGAATCCACGGGTGGACATAGGTAACCTCCTGTTTTTTTATATGGTTTATGATTAATGTTTGATGGCGGATTTCAAAGAAGCATGAACAAATATAAAACTTATTTCAACAGACAAAATTTTCTGCTGAGACATTTTCCTGTTTAAAAGCAGGTGATGCAGCATCACCTCTGCAAACTTGTCGAGTAGGCCGGGGTATTTCACCCCCAGCCTCTCACAGAACCGTACTTGATAGTCTCCCATCATACGGCTCTTCATAACAAACCTTTAAGGTAACCATCCATATTCCCAATGTATGAACAACG